>CDZI01051334.1_pt1 | contig 133316 bp, 100 predicted proteins | sample 554811 | NCBI WGS metagenome assembly CDZI01 (sample SAMEA3182110, study PRJEB8094) | gut metagenome | biome: human; feature: gut; material: Stool; isolation source: human stools | place: Canada | collected 2013-04-23
GAGAAGATGGAAATCAACAAAAAGGCAGGAGAAGAATTCTTACATATCAACAAAGGAAGAGCGGGTGTAGTAGAATTACCAAGCGGACTTCAGTATCAGGTACTGAAACAAGGTAATGGAGCGAAACCGTCAGCAACCGACAAAGTAAAATGCCACTATCATGGAACTTTGATTAACGGTACTGTATTCGACAGTTCTGTACAACGCGGACAGCCTGCTGTATTCGGTGTTAACCAAGTTATTCCTGGTTGGGTAGAAGCCTTGCAGTTAATGCCGGTAGGATCAAAATGGCGTTTGTTCATTCCTTCTAATCTGGCTTACGGAGAACATGGAGCCGGTGAAATGATTGAGCCGAACAGTACGTTGATCTTCGACGTTGAACTGTTAGATATCGTCAAGTAATAATAAATTTATAACATAAATATACAATGAAAAAAGTAAATGTTTTGGCTGCAGCATCTGCAGTCGTATTGGGTCTTGCTGCTACTTCTTGCGATTCAAAGCAGAATGTCAGCTTGAGCAATGATGTAGATAGCGTCAGCTATGCAATTGGTGTGAGCACAGGTGCTGGTTACAAAGAAAATCTGAAAACTTTACCGGGTGGTGAAGCTAACGTAGATGCTTTAATCGCTGGTTTTGTAGAAGCAATCAAAGGTGATTCAACCAAGATGACTCCAGAAAAGGCTCGTGAATATATGCAGACTTATTTTGTTCAGGCATCTGCAAAAGAAGCTAAGAAGAACAAAGAAGAAGGTGAAAAATTCTTGGCTGAAAACAAGACAAAAAGTGGTGTTATCACAACTGAAAGCGGTTTGCAATACCAAGTCATCACAGAAGGAACAGGTGCTAAACCGACAGAAAAGGATCGTGTAAAAGTACACTATACGGGAACATTATTGGATGGAACTAAGTTCGACAGCTCTGTTGATCGTGGCGAACCTGCAGAATTTGGTGTTAACCAAGTAATCAAAGGTTGGACAGAAGGATTGCAGTTGATGCCGGTAGGTTCTAAATATATTTTCTGGATTCCGTCAGAATTGGCATACGGAGAACGTGCAGCAGGTCCGGAAATCAAACCGAACAGCGTCTTGAAATTCGAAGTAGAATTATTAGATATCGTAAAATAAATCATTGACATAGCATCGTTCTTATACAACGATACGCGTCTTTTCATAAAAAAGCAGGGAAAAGCATGTTGTAAAGCAGTTTTTCCCTGTTTTTTTATTATTCCACGACTTTTTTCTTTCAAAATGCTCATTTTTCAAAATAAAATACATATTTTTGATACGGTAAAAACATTCTTGAATATATTAATCATTTCAATATATGGAAAAAATAGACAAACTAGATCATCAGATCCTGAATATTATTTCAAAGAACGCCCGTATTCCGTTCAAGGATGTGGCAGAAGAATGCGGAGTATCACGTGCAGCCATTCATCAACGTGTACAACGTCTGATCGATATGAATGTTATCGTCGGATCAGGATACCACATTAATCCCAAAATTCTGGGATATAACACATGTACCTACATCGGTGTAAAACTGGAAAGAGGCTCTATGTATAAAGATGTTGTACCTGAATTGGAAAAGATTCCGGAAGTAGTAGAATGCCACTTTACAACAGGTCCGTACACGATGTTGGTTAAATTGTATGCCCGCGACAATGAGCATTTGATGGAATTATTAAACTCAAAAATTCAGGAAATTCCTGGCGTAACAGCAACAGAAACATTGATCTCTTTGCGTCAGAACATCAAACGAGAAATACCTATCTGTAAAAAGATGGATGAATAAAATTTAAGTGGATGCATTTTTCCGGCCTCCACAAGATGAAATTCAGCACACAAAAGCTCAAAGGAAACTTGTACCATGTCTTTTCTTTGAGCTTTTGTGTGTATCTCTTTATAAGGATCTTTAGAAACGTATGAAATATTGGTTGCTACTTTTATATCTCTTCGCCTCTACCCTTTCGTGGAGTGAAAATACCTATTATCGGTTTCGTGTTTACCTCAAAGACAAAGGAAATCAAATCTATCATATCCACCAGCCGGAAGCTTTTCTTTCAGAAGCGGCACTCGCACGGCGAAATCAACAACACATTCCCATTTCTGAATCAGACCTGCCCATCTCTGCTGCCTACAAACAGCAATTAACCAATAGTGGTTGTACGCTTATTACAGAAAGCCGCTGGTTATCAACCGTAGTCGTAGAATATCCGGATAGCAGTCTGGTGGAGAATTTAAAGCAGATAGCATTTGTCGATTCTGTGTGTTGGGTATGGAAAGGTAAACACATTCCCTGGCAAGATCCGACAAGTACAGAAACTTTATCCACAGACGCTGAACCTCTTCGCAATCCATACGGCTATGCGCAGAAACAAATCCGCATGATGAAAGGAGACAAACTGCACAAACGGGGATTCAAAGGGGAAGGAATGCGTATCGCCGTAATTGATGCAGGATTCACGGATGTCAACCGAATCGAAGCGTTCGCCTCTACCCATATTGCCGGAACCCGCAACATGGTATATCCGGGGAAAACGGTTTATGCCAGCGATGAACACGGGACTAAAGTATTATCTTGCCTGGCAGCCAACTTACCTGGAGTTATGACCGGCACAGCTCCTGAAGCAACTTATTGGTTAATCAAGAGCGAAGATTCCCACGGAGAGTCACCCATCGAACAAGATTACTGGGCTGCTGCCGTAGAATATGCCGACAGTGTCGGAGCCTATATCATAACCTCTTCATTAGGTTATTTTGACTTTGACGAACCGGCTACTGATTATACACACGATGACTTGACGGGGAAAACAGCATTTATTTCTCAAGCGGCACAGATTGCTGCAGAAAAAGGATTGCTGGTCTTTTCGAGTGCCGGCAATGAAGGTAATACCCGGTGGGAAAAGATTACCGTTCCGGCTGATACACCGGATATTCTGACTGTCGGAGCCGTAACAGAAAAACGGGAAAGAAGCGGATTCAGTTCCATAGGTCCTACGGCTGATGGCCGAATAAAACCGGATGTCGCAGCAATGGGAACGAATTGTTCTGTTATTGAACCTGGAGGTTTCATCCGGCAAGCCAACGGAACTTCGTTTGCCACCCCTATTCTGGCCGGCCTGGGGGCTTGTTTATGGCAAGCGCTTCCTCATCTGAATGCTGCTGAAATCCGGGCACTGATCAAGCAGTATGCGTCACAAGCCAAACAACCGGATAATCAATTGGGATATGGCATCCCCAATATATACAAATCCTATAAAGCAGGGTTGAAAAATGGAAGCAAACGGAGATGATAAAACGATCTTTACCTTATCCGAACTGACAGGAGCTGTTCGGGATACACTGGAAGCTACTTTCCCGGAAACGTACTGGGTTCGGGCCGAGACAAGTGATGTCCGTGTCAATGCAGCCTCAGGACATTGTTATCTGGAATTTATAGAGAAGAATCCGAAAACCAATCAGTTGGTGGCTAAAGCCCGCGGTTCCATCTGGGCTAAGGTATTCCGAATGCTGAAGCCTTATTTTGAGATGGAAACCGGACAGACATTCACTTCCGGACTGAAGGTATTGGTCAAAGTGACCATTGAGTTCCACGAATTATATGGATTCAGTCTGAATGTGGTTGACATTGATCCGACTTATACGATCGGAGATATGGCCCGTAAGCGGCAAGAGATTATCCGTCAGTTACAGGCCGACGGAGTTTTCACGCTTAACAAAGAACTTACATTTCCGGACTTTCCTACCCGGATTGCCGTTATCACATCTCCTACGGCTGCCGGATATGAGGATTTTCTGAATCAGCTATTGCATAATCAGGCGGGGTATCCCTTTTATCCGAAACTATTTCCCGCGCTGATGCAAGGAGAAAAAACGGAAGAATCGGTTATTGCTGCTCTCGAACGCATTGATGCCTGCCGGGAATATTTTGATGTTGTGGTCATCATCCGTGGCGGTGGTGCGACTTCTGATCTGAACAGTTTTGACTCGTATCTACTGGCTGCTCATTGTGCTCAGTTTCCGCTACCGATTATTACCGGAATAGGTCACGAACGGGATGATACAATCGTGGACTTAGTAGCACATACACGACTCAAAACGCCAACTGCGGTAGCCGCTTTTCTGATTCATTGTCTGGATCAGCAAGCCGCTACATTAAACGATTTGGAAGAACGGTTCACCCAGGAAGTCAGAGGTTGGCTAAAAGAAGAATCTTACACCTTACAACAGATCGGCTCCCGTTTTCCCATGTTGGTCAAGAACCGACTCGAAAAGAATTTATCAGCCTTACATATCCTGACAGCCCAATTACCCGGTATCATCCAGCAATCCGTCAACCGGGAAGGATCAAACCTGGTACAAATGAAACAACGCATACGGGTAGCAACAGACAGTCGTTTTACGCATGAAATACGTTTTCTGGAGCTGAAAGAGCAATTCATCCGTATGGCTTCTCCGGAGTATATCCTTCAACGGGGATATAGCTTGACATTGCAAAATGAAAAGATCGTCAAGACAGTCAAGGATATTCAGGAAAACGAACCGCTGACTACCCGTTTTATGGATGGAGAAGTCGTAGCAGAGATCCGGCAAATAAAGAAAAAGAAATAAACTATATAACATTTACAGGCATATGGCAAAGAAAGCAGAATCATACAACGAAGCCATCGACAAGTTACGTCGTATCGTAGCAGATATCGAACGGGGAGATTTAGACGTGGATTGTTTACTGGACAATGTAAAAGAAGCTACCCGTCTGATTAAGCTCTGCAAAGACAAACTGTATAAAGTAGATGAAGAAGTAAAGAAAGTATTGGAGGAACTGGAATCATGAAAAGATATGTCATCATTGTTGCCGGCGGGAAAGGCTTGCGTATGGGGGGAGATTTACCCAAGCAGTTCATTCCAATGGCAGGAAAACCAGTGCTTATGCATACCGTCGAGAAGTTTTGGAAGTGGGACAATCAGATAAATATCATTCTTGTTCTACCCATTGATCACCAAGCATATTGGAAGATGCTTTGTAAGGAAATCGGATGCAAGGCTCCTCATCGGATTGTCAATGGGGGAGAAACCCGCTTTCATTCCGTACAGAACGGACTGAATACGATTCGGGAAGAAATAGAAGCTTCCGGTGAAAAGGCCTTGATCGCTGTACACGACGGTGTCCGTCCATTTGTATCGCCGGAAGTAATCTCTGCCAGTTTCACCCAAGCCGAAGAAACGGGTGCTGTCGTTCCTGCCCTGCCGATGATTGATTCACTCCGGATGAAACAGGCCGACGGGAGTAGTTGTCCGGTAGATCGTTCGCTGTATTATGCCGTTCATACACCTCAGGTATTTACATCTGACACACTGCTAAATGCGTATCAACAGCCTTATACGGATACTTTTACCGATGATGCCTCGGTAGTTGAAGCTGCCGGTTTCCAAGTTGCCATGGTGTTATCGAACCGGGAAAACATAAAGATCACGACCCCATTCGATCTGACTATCGCCCGTGCCTTATTCCAGGAATAAAATGCTAACACGAAAGATGTTGCAAGTCATTTTAAATCCAACGAGAAACGAAAACGATTCTCCTGAGAATCCAACAGGAAACTCACGAGAATCGTTTTTCATTCCTTCTGTAAATCTTTTTTACTGCTGATTACGCATCAAAACATATTCGAATAAAGCTTCTCCGGTTTTCCCTTCATAATATAATCCGGGACGGGCAGCCCGATGCAGAAAGATAAAAACAGTCTTTTCATGCCTAATAGATTTGAGAATATATATAAACAAAAAAATCACTTACGAAAAACTCGCAAGTGATTCAATAAATAGAAGTGGTCCCACTTGGGCTTGAACCAAGGACTCCCTGATTATGAGTCAGGTGCTCTAACCAACTGAGCTATAGGACCAGTCTTTCAAAGAACATGTGTTCTGAAATCGGGTGCAATATTACGACATATTCTTGACATACGCAAATATTGCACCCAGTTTTTTTATTAACAGATTGTTGATAACTCTGTTTATTTCTATTTTTCAGCAGATTCAGATCCGGCAAATTCCATCAGATAAGCTTTGATGAAACCATCGATCTTTCCATCCATCACACCCGTTACGTCGGAAGTTTGGTAATTAGTCCGATGATCTTTCACCCGGCGGTCATCAAACACATAACTGCGGATTTGTGATCCCCATTCGATCTTCTTCTTTCCAGCTTCGACCTTTTCCTGTTCAGCCATCCGGTGTTTCAATTCCTTATCATACAAGATAGAACGCAACTGACGCATGGCATTCTCTCGGTTTTTCGGCTGATCTCGGGTTTCCGTATTCTCGATCAGGATTTCTTCTTCCTCACCGGTATAAGGATCTTTGAATTGGTAACGCAAACGAACTCCTGACTCTACCTTATTCACATTCTGACCTCCGGCACCACCCGAACGGAAAGTATCCCATGAAATAGCAGCCTGATCAATCTTCACTTCAATAGAATCGTCAACCAATGGAGTTACGAACACCGAAGCAAATGAAGTCATTCGTTTTCCTTGCGCATTATAGGGTGAAACACGAACCAAGCGATGCACACCGTTCTCACTCTTCAAATACCCATACGCATAATCACCTTCGATATTGATGGTCGCCGTTTTGATGCCAGCTTCATCTCCGTCCTGGTAGTTGGCAATAGAAATCTTATATCCATTTGCCTCTGCCCAACGAGTATACATACGATACAACATGGATGCCCAGTCCTGACTTTCTGTTCCACCGGCACCTGAATTGATCTTCAATACGCAACTCATCTGGTCGGCTTCATCCCGAAGCATGTTTCGGAATTCCAGATTTTCGATCAGCTCGACCGCCTTGGCATAGTTGGCATCCAGCTCTTCTTCCGAGACGATTCCTTCTTTCACATATTCGTAGGCCAGCTGCACTTCATCCGTCGCAGCCTTCACCTCATTATACAATTCGATCCATTTCTTCAGGTCTTTCACCTTCTTCATCTGAGCTTCAGCCCGTTTGGCATCTTCCCAGAAAGCAGGATCCTGTGTACGTAATTCTTCTTCTTCTAATTGAATGGACTTACCATCAATGTCAAAGATACCCCCTCAGCGCTTGCTCGCGCTCCAACACGTCATGTAGTTGGTCTGATGTAATCATAAATAATAGAATTGTTTAAGTATTTAGAGGTGCAAAGATACTACAAAAAAGTGAAATGCGAAAAGATAATACACTCACTAAAAAATGCATGGCAATCTCTGATTTCATTCGCTTGCGGAAATTAGGATTTGGCAACATGTATAAGCTCTAGATTTAAGACTTGTTAATTGTTTTTTATCCAAAATCCCTGTATTTTTGCGCCCACGAATTAAGCAAGAAGAATTGAAATTATAGATACAGAATGACGCGCAAACTAATGAGCGGAAAGGCCATAGCAATAGCAGGACTGACGATTGTCTCCGCATTGTTTCCACTTTCTAAAACGAAAGCTCAGCATTCCACGCTATATATTACAATTAAAAACAATTTGCTTTACGACGCTGTGTTAATACCGAATATCGGTGCAGATATTTACATCGGTAAAAATTGGTCGACTGCTGCCAACTGGATGTATGCTTGGTGGCACAATGACAATCGGCACCGTTATTGGAGAATTTATGGCGGCGACGCGGGCATCAGGTATTGGTTCGGAGCAAAAGCACACGCCAAACCGCTGACCGGACATCATGTCGGATTGTATGGACAAATGCTGACATACGATTTCGAATGGGGAAAGCGGGGATATTTGGGTGACAAATGGAGCTATGGCGTAGGATTGGAATATGGCTATTCCGCGCCTTTGTCCGAACGGTTCAACTTGGACTTTTCCATAGGAGCCGGCTACTTGGGTGGACAATACAAGGAATATCTCCCGATGGACGGTCATTATGTGTGGCAATCTACGAAAAATAGGAGATGGTTCGGACCGACCAAGATGGAGATTTCCATTGTCTGGCTGTTAGGAAAAGAGAACAAGAACAAAAAGAGGTGACGAAGATGGTTGGACAAAACAAAATAGGGCTTTTTTGCTGTCTGGCAATCGCATGGGTTTTGTTGTCTGCCTGCGAACACAAGGAGTTGTGTTACGATCACCCTCATTTCACGACTGTCCGGGTCGATTTCGACTGGAGCCGGATTGACCAAGAGGAGATGCCGGAAGGCATGCGGGTGGTTTTCTACCCGACCGATGGCGGCGACAGCTGGATTTTCGACTTCCCCGAAGGGAAAGGACAAACAATCGAGCTTCCGCAAAAGGAGTATCAGGCGGTTTGTTATAACTACGACACGAGGGGAATCGATAGAACCGGACTGGATAGTTATCGGGAACTGATGGCGGAGACTCGCAAGGTTGCTTCGCCGGATTCTGTCACGATGCGTGCGGTGTCGGGGTTTCTTTGCAGTTCTGCCCTGAACTCAGTGGTACTAAAAGAGCAGCCTAACGACTTGGAGACGGTTGTCCTCTTTCAGCCACAACGGAATGTATGCCGCTATTCTTATGAGATTCACGGTCTCCGTGAGTTGTCGAGGGTAGCTGCTTTGCGGGCGGGTTTGTCCGGCATGGGCGGTTCGCTGAACTTGGCTGCGGATTCGATACCGGAAGGACTTTCCGAAACAATCTTGTTTGGTGGAGAGGTGAAAGACAGCTTGATTGTCGGCAAGTTCTATACGTTCGGGCGGTCGCTAAAAGGGGAAATGAGTCAAAATCAGTTCCTGCTATACGTAAAGAGCACGGCAGGGAAGATGTATAAATTAAATGCTGATGTTACGGAGCAAATCCGGAAAGTTCCTTTAAAAGGACACATTGGAGACGTTCATCTGATTATCCGTTTAGACTTCAGCATTCCGAACGACAAGCCGGATGGCCCGTCAAGCGGATTCGATGTTGATGTGGACGAATGGGAAGACATTTACATTGATATAATTGTATAACGAGTATTCAAAAACAATAAGTATAAACAACAAGTATTATTAAAGTTATCACATGAAAAAGAATTTATTGATGACAGCAGCAATGACTGCAGTTCTTTTAACCGGCTGTTCTACTGATGAGGAAATCGCAAACATCGAAACTTCAGCCAAAAACGCCATCGGATTTAACATCGTTTCTAACGGAACAGAAACAAAGGCAATAATACATAATAATGGTTCTACAAACTTCGACTTTGATGTGTTTGCTTTCAATTCTGAAACGAAGGAATTATTTATGGGGGATCAATCAAATGAATACTCTCACGATGGAGTAGAGATCATCTACAATGATGGAAAATGGGATTATAAAAATCCTGCCGATCTTGCTTACTGGCCTACAAGCAGTTTGGATTTTTATGCAGTAAGTCCGGCAACCTTTGATTCGAATCTATCTACTCAACTTACTTGGTTAATTCACTCAGACGCGCAAAAAATATCATACACCACTATTGATGAATTTGGAAATAATAATGGCATCAAGAACCTTGATGTTATGTATGCAGTAGCAAAAAATCAGGTAAAAGGCACCAATAGTGGAGTTGTGAAACTAAATTTCAAACATACACTATCACAAGTCTTGTTTAGAGCTAAAGTACAATATGCATCCATGGTTGTTACGATAAAAGAGATGAAGGTCCATAACTTTGCTCATGGAGGAATCTTTACTATCCCGGAAGGAGAACCGGCTCAATCAAATTGGAGCGAAACACCAACTTTGGTAGGAGCTTATACCGTAAAGAAAGCAGGAACAGACATTACAGTTCCTACTGAGGGAAAAGACACGACATGGATTTCGACAGAAGATGATCCAATGTTGTTCATTCCTCAAAAATTAACAGCTTGGTCAACAACTCCAGAAAATGCTGTTCCAAAAGAAAATGGAAACGGCAACAAAGAGAGCTATCTTGAAATAGTGATGAAATTAACTCAAAATGGGCAATATCTGATTGGTACTGAAAGTTCATATCAAACGATATATGTACCTTTCGCTAATGCCGATGATAATAATACTACAGGCTGGGAACCGGGCAAACGCTATATCTACACGCTGACATTTGGAGGTGGATATGATGATCAAGGTAAACCCATCTTGACTCCGATCACATTTGATGCGGAAGTAACAGGTTGGTCAGACGCTTCAGGATACAATATTCAGGTAAAATAATCCTTCCTATAAAAGAAGGAATCATCCTATAGAAACCGGATAGCTGTTTTAAAGGACGGCTATTCGGTTTGACTTTATACTACTGGACAAAACAACCATTCACATATCATACAATCTATGAAAAAGGGATTATTGGGAGTAGTTGCCTTGGCTACTCTTCTATTAGTCGGCTGTTCCTCAGACGAGGAAATGGCAAACATCGAAACCGCTGCCCGGAATGCCATTGGTTTTAATGTGGCGGCAAGCAGTATGGAAACTAAAGCCACGCCCATTTTTGATTATTCCTATTTGATCAAAACCCAATTAGATGTGTTTGCCTATTACTCCGAAAGCGGAGCTTTGTATATGGGGAATCCAGCAGGAAACGATGGAATAGACATCGTTTACAAAAACTCAAAATGGGACTACAAAAACTCCCTCGATAAGGCTTACTGGCCTTCAAGAAAGCTAAATTTTTATGCCATCTGTCCCGCAACGATTGCCGAAGTAAATCGCGATAATTGCAACTGGCGTATTTCCGGACCTAAAAGTAATGATAGCACCAATACGGTCTTTTGCCGTTTGGTGGATGAATACAATCCCCAAAGAAACGAGAAGACGTTCAACTATGACCTGATGTATGCAACAGCCTTTAATTATGACAAGAACACGAACGACTCGAAAGTAAAACTTACTTTCAAGCATGCACTGACACAGGTGATTTTCAAAGCCTTAACAGCCGACAGCACCATGGTAGGCTATGTCCGGTCTCTAAAAATAAAGAATCTCAAAAACTGTGGCACTTTCACAATCCCGACAGAGCTGGCAGAAGAAAACGAAAATTATGCACGGAATCCAAAATCGTCGGATTGGACCTTAGCAGACTCTTATGACTCTTTCTCGGACTGTATTGAGAAAGAAATCCAAATACACCATAAAGGTTCCGACCCGGTTCGTTTGTCCAATATATACAAACCTCTGTTCGTGCTACCTCAAAAGTCAAAAGCCTGGTCAACCACACCAACCCAACCGGTCTCTATCGAAGAGGCAAATAAAAACCATGAAACCTATTTGGAGATATCCATGAAGCTGATTGACGATGGGGAGTATCTGTTTGGTTCCGAAACGGAATACGAAACCGTATATCTTCCGTTCAACACCATTCATATGGACAGCTACCATCATATAGAGGGTTGGCAACCGGGCTATCGCTACGTTTACAGAATATACTTCGGTGGAGGTTATGATGCCGAGGGCTATCTTATCCGGAAAGGCACAACGAAAGGCACAACGATTGACACAACCGTTGAAGAGTGGCAAGACGAGTAGAATGCATGGCAATCTCTGATTTCATTCGCTTGCGGAAATTAGGAGGAATACAGGGAAGCGATCGCCCTTAAAAAAAAGGGCTACTCGAACAGGAACGTGGCGAAGCTCACGAAAAGGGCCGTATCGACGATACAACAAGTGAAAAAAGACTTCATTAATAACTGATTATCGGAAAAAAGACCGTACTTTTGCAAAAAAATACGAGTAAATACACGAAAACAAAAACGAGTATTTACACGTGGTTAAAAACGAGCGTTTACACGAAAATAATCAGGAATCTAAATAAAAACGGTTATGGCAACAATGGCGGAGAAAATGGCGGCTTCACTGGAGGAATTAAGAAAGTTACAGGAGAAAAACCGCCATGTCGTCCTGCAAGGAACGGCCGAGATAGGGAGGACGCTTATCACTCTCTCACGATCGAGGGATATAGGGTTTCTCCGGAACTGATCGAGAAAGTGCGTGCCGGAAGCTGGAAGCCAGAGGAAGAAGATAAGGAGCATAAAAATGCGCTGGTAGCACGTGGGTATTATCAGGCGTTCCGGGCCGTCAGGGCTGTTTTGGGACACTTCCTTTTCGTGTTCATTCACCCCTATATGGACGGGAACGGGAGAATGGGACGGTTCATTAATCTGGATTATCCTCTCCAAATCTGCATCATTTTGTAATTTAGTGATGCAGATTTATTATGCAACATATTGCATATATTTTATAGATATACCCTTATTGGGGTATATTGTTGTTTTATATCCATTTTTGGGTATATTTCTTGGCTGCGTGAAATAAAATTCATACTTTTGTTGTTGGAACAATAAACAACAATATGTTTGCGACAATTTCAGCAGATATAGTCTCTTCCACTTCGTTGTCAGTAGATGAAACTATTGGATTAAGACAAAGAATAGAATCATTGTTTGCCTTGCTTAAAGACAAATATCCTGATTTTAACGGTCGTCTAATCAAAGGCGACTATATTGAGTGTGTGATGCAAGATGTATCAAGTATATTCCGTGTGGCTCTTGTTATCAAATCTTGCATCAAGTCTTTCAACATAGCCGAAAATAAGAAGAGCGCAAAGAACTTTCAGGTATATGGCATTCGGATGGCCATAGGTATTGGAGATATGCGCATAGTGGATACGGAACAAGGCATTTGGGATGGAGAAGCCATTTATATGTCAGGGCGTGCCCTTGAAGGAATGAATGTTTTAAATAAAGGAACATTGTCAATTAAAACAAGTAAAAAGCAATTATCTTCTCCGTTACAGACCATCGCATTGCTGACCGATGCCATTGTAAATGACATGACCATACGCCAAAGCGAGGTCGTTTATTACAAGTTACTTGGATTTAAGGAAACTGATATTGCCCAAAAATTGGGAATATCGCAATCCGGCGTAAACAAAGCTTCATCGGCTACGAAATGGTATTGCATAGAAGAAGTCTTGAAATATTTTGAACAGATAAATTTTGATGAATTATGAATAGCTGGTTGCTTCTAAGTTTGCTGTTGGCCCATGTCATAGCCGACTTCTACCTGCAAAATGACAAATATTGCTCTCAGAAGGAAGAAAGGAAACTCAAAAGTTGGTTCCTGTATGTACATTCGCTCCTTGTAGGTGTTGTATCATGGGCATTTGTCCCCGTTTGTAATTTCGGACTTTACGCACTTGTCATTGCCCTGTCCCATCTGGCAATAGATATTGTAAAGGTGTATAGCCCCAAAGGGTTGTGGAGTTTCACCCTTGACCAGTTTGTCCATTTGACGGTATTGGTTGCGGTATCTTTTTCATTCAATACCACCACGGAATTACCTGTCCAATTAGCGGATTGCGCCGCAAACTTTTCCATTTCTTTGTCCATATTGGCGATATTGCTGTGCATCAAGCCTGCCAATATCCTGATTAAACTGATTTTGAAGAAATACCAAATCGGGGAAGCGCAATCCTGCGAGAATATCAAAAATGCCGGGGCGTTGATAGGAAATCTGGAACGTATCCTCACAATCGTATTTGTAATAATAGGCCAATACGAAGCAATTGGCTTTATTATAGCCGCTAAATCCATATTAAGGTTCAAAGATACGGATACCGCAAAAACCGAATATGTCCTTGCCGGAACATTCCTAAGTTTCGGAATAGCTTTGCTATGCGGACTGTTAGCCGCATGATGAGATGGAAGACCTCCAAAAGAAATACAACACGCTGGTCAAGAATTATAATATATTGCTTGCCGAAAACGAAGAGTTGAAGTCATAATCCTGAAAACAGAATGAATACAGAAAGTGATTAAATACGGATTAAAGTAAGAAAAAATACATCAATCCGTATTGACACTTAATAAATCCTCTCTTTATTCACTGGCTCCAACCGAACAAGTCGTTTTAATCGAATAATCCTTATCCAGTTTCTCCACTACAAAAGCTATTCTTTCTATATAAACTATCTCCGGTTCCGGATTACCAGAAACTACGTTTTCTGTATAAATAGAAAAATAAAGGATCTTTTCTTCCATATTTTTCACCAACGAAAATTCTCGCTTTTCATAGTCTCTAAAATCATAATAAGTACGGACCAGCAAAGTATATTTACTAAAATCTACTTTCAGATAATCCGGATAGGCTTGCAGGAAGGCTTCCGAAAAATAGTTTTTCACCTCATCTTCGGATTGAAAGGCTATTGCCTCCCAATTGATTTCATCGGCTGACACCAATTCACTACTATCCAACTGTGAACAATAAACCGGAAGTTCCTTCACTATCTCAATTCTTTCCGCATAGATAACAGGATCATGCTGACAACCCACCGTGGTTAACAGCACGCAACAAAAAAAAATCAACCAATACATACACCGTTTCATCTCATCACTCCTCTCTGTTTTAATATTGTTTTCAATGATAAAACGACTTATATTCCTGATTATTGTATCCCGGTCAAAGATCTTGTTGATTACGAAATACTTTAGGCGAAACCCCATTCACCTTCTTAAAGAAACGTCCGAATACGCTTTGGGATGGAAAACCCAACCGATCACTGATTTGTTTAATACTCAATGTACTGTCTTTTAACAGGCTACGGGCATTGAAGGAGATGTATTCATCAATCCAGTCTGCACAGGTCTTTCCACTCTGCTCTTTGATGATAGACGACAAATATTTAGGACTAATACAAAGTTGGGAAGCATAAAAACCGGTATTCCTTTCTCTCAAATAGTTTTCTTCCAGTAACTGGAGGAACAAACGAAACAATTCTTCCTGACGGTTGTTAGTGGGAGTCGCAATAGCACGTTCTGATTCTTCATACAACTCATAATCTTTCAAAGTCAGGATTTCACAATATCGCTGAATTACTAACGGCTGTGTCTGATAAGCAGGAAGAGCCAGTTCATCTTTGGTCTGTTTATAAATCTTGAGGCTATCAGACAAGGCTTGTACGTTTCCCTGATGTTTGTAGAAACATTGACTGCGCTCTGATAAGCTAGTTTCAATACGTAGATTTCTCAGCATTTGGGTAATTTGATCAGTATGTATGGCGAATCCAAAATAAATCAGATCCGGAGAATTCTGGAGCAACCTGAAGATTGATCCCGGCATGATCGAGATAATTTGCCTCTCTTTCAAGATAATCATTTCATGGTTAACTTCCATTTCGAGTGTTCCCCGAACGATATGTATTGAAAGCAAATCATTGGTTTGAATCGGATCATCCGTCTTTTGCAAGTTTGTTGTTTTTTCTTCATCCAAATTATCAAAAAGCATGTATTGGTCTTTCAACACACCTTGGGTAAACTGATGTGGAATTTGTGAAATCTGTATTTGAACTATTTTCTTCTTTCGGTACATGGTGAATCGGAGAATTTAAGTCGTCTTTGCGAAGATAAGTTCATTTTCACCAAAATGCAAATTATATCGGAAGATATGCACAATCATTGTGCATATTTTCCTCCAGTCATATATATCGTTTGGCGTACTTTTGCAGCACAAAAAAGAGGTATTATTTATGAAAAAGAATGTAAGTATTTTCGTATTCATCGGCTTTTGCCTGTTATCTTGTCATCAAGATATAAAACAAAAGCCTGTATTACATCATGTAACATTAACGAGTCCTATTAAAAACGGAGATGTTACAACCAAGCATTTCTCTGGATTTGTCAAGGAATCAGAAGAAATCAGTGTTGGTTTCCGTGTAGGTGGTGTTATTGAAAAGCTAGCTGTAAAAGAAGGAGACTTCGTACGTCAAGGTCAAGTAATTGCTTCATTAGACAGCAAAGACTTTCAACTGAATCTGGATGCAGCCCAGATCCAATATGAACAGACGCAAAAGGAAGTTGGCCGTATGGAACGTATGTACCAACAAAATGGTATGAGTGGGAATGATTATGAAAAGGCTTTGGCTGGGCTGGAACAACTACGTATTCAGTTAGAACAAAGCAAGCTGAATTGTGAATATACCGTGTTGAGAGCACCGGTGAGTGGTTATATCCAACAAGTAAATTTCCGGGCTGGCGAAATGATCGGAGCCGGGACAGCGGTTGTCACATTACTGGATGTTAATCATTTTGAGGTAGAAACTGATATTCCTGCGTCCTTATATATCCGGCAAGCTGATTTTTCCGGCTTTGACTGTGTGTCTTCCCAATGGCCTGACAAACGATTTGACTTGAAATGGATCAGTATTAACCAAAAGGCCAACGGCAATCAGCTGTATAAAGTCAAATTTGCTTTACCACATGAGGCGCAATCGGTACTGACTGCTGGCATGAATGTAGAAGTAAATATCCACATCCAAAATAATGAAGCGGTACGAAATACATTCGTCGTTCCGGAAAGTTCAGTTTTCCAATCAGAAGGTGGCAATAGTTTTGTCTGGTTGTTCAATGCAGATTCGACTGTCAGTCGCCGGGAAGTTGTAGTGGATTGCATGCTTCCGGGTGGAGACTTGCAAATCCGTCAAGGGCTAAACGGAGATGAACGGATTGTGAAGGCTGGGGTGAAAGCTTTGGTTGAGCATGAAAAAGTAGGAGTTATAGAAACTCCGTCGGAAACCAATGTTGGAGGAATTATTTAATCAGAGAGGGCAAACCATGAAATTGAGTAAATACTTTATCAAACGACCAACTCTGTTCTGGTCGTTGATAGTGGCTATTATTCTTGGTGGAATTTATTCCTACAGCAAGATGCCGAAACTAGAAGATCCGGAAATCAGTATCAAACAGGCCAATGTTGTGGTGTTGTATCCGGGTGCTTCGGCTCATGAAGTAGAACTGGAAGCTGTCTCCGTATTGGAAGAAGCATTACGTTCCATGCCGGAGGTGAATTATATTTCAAGCGAATCGTCGAATGGCATGGGCCTGGTAACGGTAGAGATGAAAATGACAGTTCCAGAAAGCCAGATACAACAATACTGGGATCTGTTACGCCGGAAAGTCAATGATGTCTCTGCTATGTTGCCCAGTGGTTGCAGCACACCGATGGTGATTGATGATGTATCGGATGTATATGGTATGTTCTATGCCTTAAAAGCCGATGGCTATGACAACCGTGAAATGACAACCTATGCAGAATACCTTCGTCGAAATCTGCTGGGAGTAAACGGTGTCAAGCGAGTCACTTTATTTGGCAACCGGGATGAATGTATCAACATTACATTGCCCAAAGAAAACCTGGCTCGTAACGGAATGACGGCTACCCAAATCATGACAGGCATCGATGCCGCCCACAAAACCGTAGAAGCCGGAAAATATGAAGCCGGAAATAACCGGATACAACTTCGGGTGAGTGAACAGCTAAAGGATGAAAAAGACATCGAGAATCTGCTGATCAAGACAATGACCGGCGAACAGATCAGACTGGGTGATATTGCTCAGGTAGAGTGTGGGTATTTGGAACCACAGAACAATGGATTTTGGGTAGATGGGAAGCCGGCAATTGCAATTCTGTTATCTACCGAACCCGGTGTCAACGTAACCGAAGTCGGGAAAAGGGTGGAAGCTCGTATGGCTGAACTGATGACGACTCTTCCTGCCGGTTTTGAATCGGAAAAGATTTTCTTTCAACCCGACAAGGTAAACAAGGCTATCGATTCCTTTTTAGTCAACCTGATCGAATCGGTTCTGATTGTTGTCTTTGCCTTAGTCTTTACCATGGGTTTCCGAAGTGGATTGATTATCGGCTCCGGCTTGATACTGACGATTGCAGCCTCTTTTCCGGTTCTGTTGATGTTGGGTACGACCTTACAACGTATTTCATTAGGAGCCTTTATCATTGCTATGGGAATGCTGGTAGATAATGCCATTGTCATCCTGGATGGTATCTTGATTGATAAGCGTCGCGGACTGGCACCAAAGACGTATCTGTTCAATATCTGCCGGAAAACAGCCTGGCCTTTGTTGGGTGCAACGTTGATTGCTTCCTCTACCTTTTTATGTGTCTTTCTAGCGAAAGGTTCTGCCAGCGAATATGCTCACGACTTGTTTCTCGTCTTGTGTGTCAGTTTGCTGATCAGTTGGTTACTAGCGATGACACAAGTCCCTATGTTTGCCAAGAGTTTTCTGCCTCCGCGCATCAAAGAACATCCGCAAGGACAGGACGAAGTATTGAACAAGCCTATCCATCGTTTTGTCCGGAAAATGACGTCCTTTCTGGTAGATCATAAGAAAGTGACGCTGGCCGTATCGGTTTCTTTATTAGTTTTGGCAGGCTGGTCATTCCGCTATGTAAAGAACTTGTATTTTCCTGACTTCGATTACAATCAGTTTGTTGTGGAATACTGGATGCCTTCACAGACAAACCCGGAGAAAGTTCGCCACGACTTGCTGGAGATAACCGACCGACTGAAAGAGAAGTATCCACAGATACAACGGATTACAGCCAGTCAAGGGAGTGCTCCTGCCCGTTATTGTCTGGTTCGTCCGATGACCAATGGCGGAGATTGTTACGGAGAACTATTGGTAGACTGTGAAGATTTCAATACTTGCAGTGAGATTATTCCGAGTCTGAGGGCTTTCTTACGGGCTGAATATCCGGATGTTTATATCCGAACCCGGCGTTATAACTTCTCCATCAGTACTTCTCATACCGTTGAAGTTCAGTTTAAAGGTCCGGACCCGGCAGTTCTGCGCCGCCTGAGTGCCCAAGCAGAACAGATCATGCGGGAAGCCCAATCAGTAGATCCGTATTCGGTTCAGAACAACTGGAAAGAACGAAACAAGAATCTGGTAGCTTATTATCAGCAAATGGACGGACGCCGGACCGGTATTAACCGAAGTGATGTAGGGAATGCGTTAATGGCGGCAACAGATGGTTTGACAGTAGGAGCTTTACACGATAAGGATAAGATAGTCCGGATTAATCTGCAAATCCGGAATGCCGATGGCAGTAAGATCCAAGATCTGAATGATGTTCCTGTCTGGACCATGATGCCGAATGTCAATCTTTCGGATAATGACATGAAGGCTTTGCTCAGCGGAGGGATGAAGGCTTCGGATGTGGAAAACGAGCTATTCAAAAGCTCACCACTGAGTAATGTAACAAAAGACTTGGATCTTGCCTGGGAAGAAGGAACGGTATATCGCTACGACTGTATGCGTGCCATCGAAGCGGAATGCGATCCGGATTACGATAATGGCTCTTCTCCGGTGAAAGTACAGAAGGAAATACAGGAAAAGATCGAGTCGATTCCATTACCTCCGGGCTATTCGATGCGCTGGATGGGGGAAATCAAGCAGCAGACGGAGTCGAATGAAGCGTTGGCCGACTATTATCCGTTGACACTGATCATTGTCTTGACGGTCTTGTTGCTGCTCTTCAACGATTGGCGTAAGGTAATCCTGATTCTGATCTGCTTGCCTTTCGTAATCGTAGGTGTAGCTCCGGCTTTGATTGCCACCGGCTTGCCGTTTACCTTCATGGCAACCATCGGAATGGCCGGTTTGATGGGTATGATGATCAAGAACTCGATTGTACTGGTTGATGAAATCAATCGTTTGATGACGGAAGAAGGACTACATCCGTATCATGCCATCATCCAAGCAACGGTTGCCCGTGCCAACCCGGTAATTATGGCATCAGCTACAACGATTGTCGGTATGTTGCCCTTGGTTTCTGATCCGATGTACGGCTCTATGGCGGTATCTATCATGGCGGGACTGACGATGGGTACAATTATTACCCTGATGTTATTACCCGTATTTTACGCAATATTCTTTAAAGTGACAAAACCTCAAACAGAGGAGTAATACAAACATGAAAAAGTTTCTTATATATATTATAGGTATAGGATGTTTCCTGTCTCCGTTCCGCATGTGGGGACAAGCACGTTTGGAAATATCCAACGAAGTTTGTCGCCAAATGGCTTGCGAATCCAATAAGTCACTGCAAGTGGCAGACAACAATCAATTGAATGCAGAGATCGAGAAACAATTGGCTAAATCCAATTTCTTTCCGGATGTGAGCGGCATGGCCGGAGCTTTCTACTCTCCCAAGGAATACACCATTCAGGAAGGAGTCAATTTAAGCATGAAAGGTGTTTATCTGGCCGGCATATCTGTTTCCCAACCGATTTATACCGGTGGTAAGATACGAGCCGGTTACCAGTCGGCTCGAATCGGGGCAGAAATGAGCCAGTTGAACCGACAGAAAGAAACAGCCGATGTTATAGCTGATGCCGATGAAGCCTACTGGCTGTATGTATCTGTTTGCCAAAAGGTAAAGTTGCTCGAAGATTATAAACAACAAATGGATGAGCTTTTACAACAGACACAGGTAAGCGTAGACGTGGAAATGGCGACCCGCAACGACTTGCTGACCATCGAAAGTGAAAAAAGCCAGATAGAATACCAGCTGAAACGGGCATTAACCGGGAAAGAACTCGCCCGATTGGCCTTGTGTCAAAAAATCGGCGTCCCGTTTGATACAGACGTTATCCCGACTGATACTACGATTGTGGTAGAAGAACTGACACCGGCCATCCTGGATTCCGACTTTTCTTCCCGTCCCGAATTAAAACTGTTGGGAAAAGACATCCAGTTGAAAGAACAAAACATCAAGATCTCCAGAGCCTCCTATCTACCATCCATCGGTTTTAGTGCCGGCTATTCTTATTACGGAGGCTTTAAAGTAGGAGATATAACAAACTCGGATGGCATGGGAACATTGATGCTTTCGGCCAGTATTCCAATTTATCACTTCGGAGAGAACTACAAGAAAATCAAGAAAGCCAAGGTAGAGGCAACCAATAGCCGTCTACTGTTCGAACACAACAAAGAGTTGATGGCCATCGAAGTAGAGCAGCAGAAGCGCAGCCTGATTGATGCCTATCAGCTGATTGAGACAGCCCAGAAAGCCTTTGCCCAAGCCCAAGAGGCGTTACGGATTACACGTTTGAATTATCAGGAACAAATGAAGACTCTGGTCGATTTGCTGGATGCACAAACACGCTGGCAGGAAGCCTACAGCCATCTCATCGAAGCACAAACCAATTACAAAATACAAGAAACGGCTTATCTCAAGTCGTTGGGGCGTTTATCGTGAGGTTGACAGAGAAAAGGTGTTGAGAATAAACGCAGCTACTTGATACCTCTTTTATCGCTCGCTCACCGGATGTGAATTTCGTGGGTAGCATTTTTCTGACTCCAGTGTTTCTTCTCAATGGAAACGCTGGAGTTTTTTCATGAGGAATATATACCCAAAATATAAAATCGGATACGTTGAATCATAAACCCCGTTACAAATTAATTTTTTGATACCTGTCAAAAAGCTTTTCTATATTCGTCAAAAAGCTTTTCTACTTATATAGAAAAGCTTTAGCACAACTGTCAAAAATATAAAAGAAAATGAGAATCGGGTTTCAATAGCCTACTGTCCGGATATAAAGCAGGAAGAAAAAGAAGATGATGAAAATTCGATTTTTATGGCTAAAGAACATTTTTTACCGCAAAATCGTCTATATTAAAAAAAAATTAGGGTATTTTTGTGAGCCCATTGTAAAGATGTGTCCGTTGATAAAAAGGCTGAGAAAGACAAAAATGTAGTTACCAATTTATTAATAAGTCTTAATCCGCACGATTTTATCACCTACAAGTTACAATGTAAAGAAAAATACTTTAGTTTTGCACCTTAATAATGAAAGGCTTATTGAAATGAAATAAAAAAGAATCATTATAACATTTTAAACTTACAGTAATTATGAACAAAAAGTTTTTATTGCCATTCTTTTTATTGGCAGCAATTCTGGCTTTTTCTTCTTGTTCTAACAAGTTGAAACCGTTGGCAGAAGAGTACATTAAGGCTGAGCCTCAACCTCTGGAAGCTATCGGTGGTAAAGTTCCTGTAACCATCAATGCTACTATCCCGGCTAAATGGTTTAACAAGAAAGCTGTTGTAACTATCACTCCGGTATTGCGTTATCAGGGTGGTGAAGCTTGGGGAACTGCTTACACTTACCAAGGTGAAAAAGTAAAAGGCAACAACCAGGTTATCCCTTACAAAGAAGGTGCAAACGTAACAATGAAGTCTTCTTTCACTTACAAACCTGAAATGAAGAAATCTGAATTGTTCCTGACTTTCGATGCAAAGATCAAAAACAAAACAGTTAAATTGCCGGATGTAAAGATCGGTGAAGGCGTATTGGCTACTTCAGCTTTGGCTGATGCTGCTACTGCTAACGCTGCTATCGCAGCCGACAAATTCCAGCGTATCATCAAAGAAGCTCACGATGCAAGCATCATGTTCTTGATCCAGCAGGCTGAACTTCGTTCAAAAGAATTGAAGAAAAATGAAATCTCTGACTGGAAAGACTTGGTTAAGAACGCTGACGAAGCTCCTAACCAGAATGTAGCTATCGAAATCCAGGCTTATGCTTCTCCTGATGGTGGTGTTGAACTGAACACAGGTTTGGCTGAAAGACGTGAAAAGAATACAGACAAATATTTGGCTAAGGAATTGAAGAAGATGAAAGTTGACGTTCCTGTAGATGCTAAATATACGGCTCAGGACTGGGAAGGATTCCAGGAATTGGTTTCTAAATCAAACATCCAAGATAAGGATTTGGTTTTGCGTGTATTGTCTATGTATAGCGATCCTGAACAACGCGAACAGGAAATCAAGAACATCTCTTCTGTATTCAGCACATTGGCTGACGAAATCCTGCCGCAGTTGCGTCGTTCTCGTTTGGTTGCTAACATCGAAATCATCGGTAAGTCTGATGACGAAATCTCTGCTTTAGCTAAGAACGATCCGAAGGCTCTGAACGTAGAAGAAATTCTGTACGCTGCTACATTGACTAACAACGATGCTGAAAAGACAGCTATCTATAACAAAGCTTCTGAATTGTATCCGAACGACTATCGTACTTGGAACAACGTTGGTATGATGGCATTCCGCGCAGGTGATTTGGCTAAGGCTGAACAAATGTTCAACAAAGCTAACTCTGTTAAGAATAATCCGGAAGCTAACATGAACTTAGGTTTGATCGCTTTGACTAAGGGTGACCAAGCTAAGGCTCAGCAGTTGTTCGGTAGCGCTTCTGGTGTTGCTGAATTAAGCGAAGCTCTGGGTGTTCTGTACTTGGAACAAGGCGAATGGGCTAAGGCTGCTAATTCATTTGGTTCAGTTAAGTCTAACAACGCTGCTTTGGCTCAGATCTTGACAAAAGATTACAACAAAGCTTCTCAGACTTTGAACGCTGTTCCTAATCCTGATGCTATCACTTCTTACTTGAAGGCTATCGTTGCTGCTCGTACAAACGATGCTAACGGTGTAGTAAGCAACTTGAAAGCCGCTATCGCTAAAGATGGTTCTTTGAAGAAAGAAGCTGCTATCGATTTGGAATTTGCTAAATATGCAACAAACGCTGATTTCGCTGCATTGGTAAAATAATTGAGATTATTCAGTAATCATTTCATAGTAAAAGGTCCTTCTTCGGAGGGACCTTTTCTTGTATTAATATGACAACAAAAGAAGTAAAAGGACACGCCGCTATGTTTGGAGCGGAATTGATGTGGGGACTGATGGCTCCTGTTGGAAAGTTTGTTCTCTCGGGTGCGCTCTTGTCGCCTTTGGTTTTAACCGATTGCCGGATGTTTGGAGCAGCACTTCTGTTTTGGTTGGTTTCATTCTTTACCAAACAGGAACATGTCAACCATAAAGATATGCTTTCCCTATTCTTCGCTTCCATGCTGGGCATTGTTTTTAACCAAGGTTCGTATATCTTCGGACTAAGCATGACCTCTCCTATCAATGCCTCGATTGTAACAACCAGTTCGCCGATACTGACGATGATCATTGCAGCCTTATATTTACGTGAACCGGTTACCGGCAAGAAACTGATTGGCGTATTCATGGGAGCAACCGGTGCATTGCTGCTTATCTTCAGCGGACAACAAATGCAAAATGCCAGCCAGTCAGGGAACATCTGGGGCGATTTACTTTGCCTGTTTGCCCAATTCTGTTTTGCCTGTTACCTGGTTTTCTACAAAGGACTGATCTCTCGCTACTCTCCTATCACCCTGATGAAATGGATGTTTACCTATGCTTCCGTTTGCATGATACCATTCTCGTACAACGAACTGGTAAAAACAGACTGGATGGCTATGGACTATAAACTGATAGGCGGTATCTTCATGGTTGTCTTCTGTGCAACCTTTATCAGCTACCTGTTGGTTCCTATCGGACAACGTACCTTACGTCCGACCGTAACCAGCATGTATAACTATGTACAGCCTATTGTAGCCAGTATCGTTGCGGTCATTTGGGGAATGGACCAGTTCAACCTGCTAAAGATAATTGCCGTAATTCTGGTCTTTACCGGTGTCTTTTTCGTTACGCAAAGCCGGAGCCGCGCCGACCTGGAAGCCTACGAGAAACAAAAGAAAGCAGTACCGGAAGAATAATCTTCCGGCTGCATCTTTAAAAGACGATTTTACGTGTAATGATCTGATCGCCCTGTTGGATGGAAAGCAAATATATTCCGCTTGAAATATGAGGATAACTCCAGGTTGATTGTGCCTCCTGAATCATCTGAGAGTCGATAACTTTCCCGGCGAAATCAACCAACCGATAATGCGCTCCTGAAGGATTTTCCGGAAAGATCAAATCAATTCTTTTATCTTTCCGCATCACATTCACCTGTATATCCAGTTCTGATGCCAACAATTCATTACCGGTAGTTTTTGTACAATAAGAAACAACGGGATCGATAAACAAAGCCGTATTGAATCCAATACCTGAGGCTTGTGAAGCTTCTATCCATTCTTCTCCTTGCTTTATCCAGGCACTGTTTTGTGTCATTTCTCCTTTTTGAATATTATAGGTACAGAAATTAACCTCGTTGTTGATACGATATCCAACAAAGAAACTACGACCTGCCTCTACAGGTGTATCAAATGCAATGAAATGTTCTTGCGAACGATACAATGGTTTACTTGTTTCTCCGGACGTACTGCCATCAGTATATTGTAAAATTGGATTGAATTTCTTCGTAGCAACCAACGTCTCTGGTTTGTCTTTACCCGTATACAGACAAATATCCACGTCTAATGTATTTCTTCCCGAGAAACTGGGAGTCACCAAATAGCAACCATACACATGTGCGGCAGCCGAAGTCGTATATTGCTCTGCGTATTCTTTTGTGGAACCGTTGAGACCAAACAAATAAGTCTCATCAGACTGGCTTGTTTCAATCAGATCATATTTGCCGTTCTCTATTACATGACTTAACCGAAAAGCCGGAGAAGCAGCATACGGATCCATTCCGTCACAAAGCCGGTCTGTTTGGTTCGGAGCCAACCAATGCTTCAACTGATGAGCACTTTCTTCATTGGCTTCCCACGAATAATATAAGGAGTAAAAATAGTCATTGTAAGGAAAATAACAGTAAGATCTGCCCCCGGTAAGCGCACCCAGAATGCGATTGTCTCCGTCTAGTAAAGGAGAACCGGACGAACCTTCAGCTGTACTTCCTTGTGACCACTCCGGTACATGCCAGAAACTATTGGAAGCAAAATTGTATCCGTCATCCTTGAAGCTATCCAATTGAACCTTTTCTGCCAGACTAAAACGCTTGGTCGCTCCTCCTGGATGCTGAATACAGGCATAAGTACCCGAAGAAGAGGTTGTCGCATTCCAACCTGCATAGTAAGGACGATAATATATGGGCGGCATTTCAGTCAATTCCAGCAAAGCCATATCCGTACTCTCGTTAATTGCCCGGCAATAAGTCGAGACCATCGACATCTCTTCCGTTCCCCGCATTGGAGATTCGCAACTCGGACTATTGTAATTGAAGAAGGCAATAATCTTGCCGGCTATTTCTTCGTAATCCGGATTCTTCAAGGTAAAGTCTTCATTCAGGCAATGCGAAGCCGTCAATAAATAAGGTTTCCCGTCTTGATTTGTATTATTGATAAGTGATCCCGTACAATAATAGACACCATCCACGATGAGCTCAACCACACTCCGTCCGACTTTCTGATAAGGATCACCATCCGGCAAAGAACAGATCAAAGGAAGAATACAAGTATAGCCACTTGGTTCACTGGCAGGTTCAGCAACCCTTTGTATTGAACGGTAACCATGGTTTACTTCTCCTATTCTTAACTTTCCATGAAACGTACTGTTCGCCGGCTCTTGGTATTCAATGATAAGTTCCTCTCCGTAAATAGGAGAAACAGGAAGTATCCGACGCTCGGAATTATTCTGACTGGTAAAACTACCTTTCACCTGTTTTTGTTCCGGATCATAGATGAAAAGACTTGCGCCTTCAGGCAATTCGTATTCCGTGAACAGCAGATTCAAAGAAACAGCACCGGCAGAACGAATTCCAAGTCTCCAAACACGTGTACCGTCAGCCAAAGTATAAGTTATACCAGCATTATCAGGCGTAAAACCAGTGATAAACTTATAGGCAAACCGATTGGAATTTCTCAATCCATTATATTCCATGGAATCCAAACGAAGTTGTTCCTGCAAATCAAAAGAAGGCATGGATTCAAATAAGTTTCCTTCTGCTGATCGCGTCAAGAGATAAGGTAATGGCTTCCCTCCATGACTGATTTGAGCCAATACGGGAGTTATGAAAAGGCAAGATATAATACAAAAGAAAATAATAACGCTCTTCATGGATCATAAATTGATGTAAGAATGTAAACTGAATAACCTAAACAAAGATACAGCTTATTCCTATAAATAAAAAGTACGCCTTTCAACAAATGAATGGCGTACTTTTTAAGGAAGAAGAGCCTGATTTCAAATCATCATACCGGTCTCTTCTTATTTATTCCTCAGAGCGAGGATGTTTAACCCTGATTATGTTGACGCTCGGGACGCGGACCATGATTGTTGTTACGAGGTCCTCTTTCTTGGCGCTGCGCACGTTCACTTCTGGGAGCTCTTTCTTCAAAGCCTTCGGGTTTAGGCAGCAAAGCTTTGTGAGACAATTTGAATTTACCAGTCTTCGGATCGATATCCAACAGCTTCACTGTAATCGTATCACCTTCCTTCAAACCAGCTTGTTCAACTGTTTCCAAACGTCTCCAGCCAATTTCTGAGATGTGCAGCAAACCATCTTTACCCGGCATGAATTCTACGAAAGCACCATACGGCATGATAGAAGAAATCTTTCCTTCGTAAACTTCACCGATTTCCGGTACAGCAACAATTGACTTGATAGCACGCATAGCTGCATCAATCACTTCTTTGTTGCTAGCAGAGATTTCAACTTTACCAACGTCATCAACTTCTTCAATAGAAATAGTAGCACCCGTCTTTTCCTGAATACCCTGAATAATCTTACCGCCCGGGCCAATAATAGCACCGATAAATTCCTTAGCTACCGTCAATGTCTCGATACGCGGAGCATGAGGTTTCAAATCAGCACGTGTTTCCGGTTGAGCTTCTGTAATCTTATTCAAGATATACATACGGCCTTCACGAGCCTGCGCTAAAGCGTTTTCCAGAATTTCGTATGACAAACCGTCTACCTTGATATCCATCTGGGTAGCAGTAATACCATCTTTTGTACCTGTAACCTTGAAGTCCATATCTCCCAAGTGATCTTCATCACCCAAGATATCTGACAAGATTGCATAATTAGTTCCGTGATTTTCTGAAATCAATCCCATAGCAATACCAGAAACCGGCTTCTTCATCGGTACACCGGCATCACGTAAAGCCAATGTTCCGGCACATACAGTTGCCATAGAAGAAGATCCATTTGATTCCAGGATATCAGACATAACACGAACAACATATGGATAGTCTTCCGGAATCATCCGTTTCAATGCACGCCAAGCCAAGTGACCATGACCTATCTCACGGCGACCAACGCCACGCTGTGCTTTCGCTTCTCCGGTAGAGAATGGAGGGAAATTATAGTGCAATAAGAAACGTTCTTTGTCGTGAACCAAAACATCGTCGATAATCTTCTCGTCATCTTTGGTTCCTAATGTTACAGTTGACAAAGACTGAGTCTCACCACGAGTAAAGATAGCTGAACCATGAGGGCCAGGCAAACAATCTGTTTCAATCCAGATCGGACGAATCTCTGTAGTCTTACGACCATCCAAACGTTTTCCTTCATCCAAGATAGCACGACGCATAGCTTCCTTCTCCACATCGTGATAGTAACGGTCGATCATACCGACTTTCTCTTCAGTCAGTTCTTCTTCCGTAAACTGAGACTTATATTCTTCAACGATTGCGTCGAAAGCTTCAGCACGCTGATGCTTGTCTGTACCTGAAGTTGCTACCGCATAAGCCTTAGCATAACATTTATCATGTACATCCTTACGCAAATCATCATCGTTTACTTCATGACAATATTCACGTTTTACAGTTTTGCCACAAGCTTCCATCAATTCCATTTGAGCCTGGCACTGTACCTTGATTGCTTCGTGAGCTGCCTTGATAGCATCAAGCATTTCAGACTCCTGAACTTCGTTCATTTCGCCTTCCACCATCATGATGTTATCCAAAGTAGCACCTACCATAATATCGATGTCTGCTTTTTCCAACTGAGAGAATGTCGGGTTGATTACGAACTGGCCATCTACACGAGCAACGCGTACTTCTGAAATCGGGCCATTAAATGGAATATCCGAAACAGCCAATGCAGCTGAAGCGGCCAAACCTGCCAATGCATCCGGCATATCTTCGCCATCAGCAGAGAACAATATAATATTTACATAAACTTCTGCGTGGTAATTGTCGGGGAATAAAGGACGCAAAGCACGGTCAACCAAACGTGCTGTCAAGATTTCGCAGTCAGAAGCTTTTCCTTCTCGCTTAGTAAAGCCTCCTGGAAAACGTCCGAAAGCGGAGAATTTCTCCTTATATTCTACTTGCAGTGGCATGAAATCAACTCCGGGATTGGCATCTTTAGCGGCACAAACAGTTGCCAGCAACACGGTATTGCCCATTCGGACGGTAACTGCACCGTCGGCTTGTTTGGCCAATTTTCCCGTCTCGATGGTGATGGTTCTTCCATCACTCAACTCGATTGTCTTGTTAATTGGATTAAGCATAATCTTATCTTATTTTTTCTCATCTATAAAATTGTCGCAAAGTTAATGAAAGTTTGCCGCTAACCGAATTAAAAAGCTATTAAATAATTGCCTGAATAGAACTTTTCCTATAAAAATAAAGGATAATTTCCGAATTCATAGTGTGAAAGTGTAAAATAATGTATATTTGCAACGAGAAATAGATTAATTATTAGAGCATATGAAAGCAGTAACTCGTTATATTTATTTGTTCTTAGCGCTTTTGGCTGTTACTTCTTGTAAGAAGGATAATAATTTTACGGTTGAAGGTGTCGTGTCAGGAACAGAAGGACAAATCATGTATTTGGAGAATGTCGGTGTATCATCCGTAAGTATGCTGGATTCTGTGAAATTGAATGCAGCAGGAACATTTGAATTCACCCAACCTCGTCCGGAATATCCGGACTTTTACCGGTTGCGTCTGAAGAATCAGTTGATCAACTTTGCTGTTGACTCTACCGAGACAATCAAGATCCTGGCTGATGCCGGTACATTTGCAACATCGTATAAAGTAGAAGGTTCGGAAAACTGTAAGGCAATCAAAACAATTACGCTGGCTCAGTTGGATGCGAACCAAGCTATCCAGAAGTTACGTAAGGAATACGAGCATAAACACATGGAAGATTCCGTTTACCGGCGTAAAGTATTGGAGGCATCTTCTGCTTACAAAGAAGTGGCTCTAAAGTACATTTTTGGCGCACCGATGTCGACGGTTGCCTATTATGCCTTGTTCCAGCAAGTAGACGGATTGTTATTCTTCGACTTGTATGACAAGAAAGATTCTCAGGCTTACGGAGCCGTAGCCACTAGTTATGATCATTTTTATCCGGAGAATCCGCGTTCGAAACAATTGCATAATCTGGCTCTTCAATCCATCAAGTTTATCCGTGCACAACGGAAGCTGGATCTGTCGGATGTAAAGACAACCGAGATCACATTCCTGGATATTGAATTGCCGGACTTACACAGCACGCCAATCAAGCTGTCGGAAATATCCAAAGGACGTCCGGTCATTGTAAACTTTACGGCTTATCAGGCAGAATGGTCGCCTGCTCTGAACATGGAATTGAATCGTTTATACACAAAATACAAAGACAACGGACTGCTGATTTACCAGATTTCGCTGGATGCCGACAAACACTTCTGGATGAATGCTGCTTCAAACCTTCCTTGGACGTGTGTACGCGATCCGCAAACCGTTTATTCGCAGGTGGCATCTTTGTATAATGTCAAGCAGCTGCCGGCTATTTTCATTCTCGACAAGAAAGGAAATATCATCAAACGTTCAGACAATATCAAGCAGTTGGAAAAAGATCTTGAAGCAGCTTTGTAAGCTCTTATATACAGAAAACGTGCCAATTAAGGCAAGTAACGATATGTTATAAAGCAGTCGGTTTAATTGGTGCAATTCAAAAACTTCACTTACATTTGCGAAGTCTTTACATTATAAAATAAGAGTTCCGGTCAAAAGTGATTGGCCGGGATTCTTTTTTTATTGTGTGGTTAGTAAATCGAATATAAACAAAACAAATAAACATTTAAGGAGGAATTATTATGGCGGTTAGCTATATGACAGAAGAAGGTTATAATAAGATTTTAGCCGAAATTAATTATCTGGAAACCGTGAAACGTCCGGAAATCTCAGCTCAGATTGCTGAAGCTCGTGATAAAGGTGACTTGTCTGAAAATGCAGAATACGATGCTGCCAAGGAAGCTCAAGGCATTATGGAAGCCAAACTGGCTCAACTGAAAGGTTTGATTGCCAATGCCCGCCTGATCGACGAATCGCGTGTACAAACAGACGAAGTACAGATCTTGAATAAAGTAAAGATTAAGAATACGAAAAACAATGCAGTCATGACTTATATGTTGGTTTCTGATTCAGAAGCGAACCTGAAAGAAGGCAAGATCGCTATCAGCACACCGATCGCTCAAGGACTGCTGGGTAAGAAAGTGGGTGATATCGTCGAAATCAAAGTACCTTCTGGTATCATGAACTTCGAAATCATGGATATTTCTATTTAATATTTTAGAGTATGGCAACAATATTCAGTAGAATTGTGGCAGGTGAAATTCCTTGCCATAAAATTGCGGAAGACGACGAATTCTTCGCCTTTCTGGATATCAATCCAGTCGCAGTGGGACATACCTTGGTTATTCCCAAGAAAGAAGTGGATTATATCTTCGACATCGATGATCCGATGTTAGGACGAATGATGGCTTTTGCCAAACGTGTCGCTCGGGCTCTGGAAACAGCTATCGAGTGCAAACGGGTTGGTTTGGCCGTTATGGGACTTGAAGTTCCTCATGCGCACATTCATTTAATTCCGATTACAAAAGAGTCGGACATGAACTTTTTCGGAAAGAAAAAAGAAATGACACAAGAAGAATTGGCTGCTGTGGCAGAAAAAGTGCGTTTTGTGTATAAATGATCGAATTTATTAGGTAAATACAAATATATTGTGTATATTTGCACTACAAATTAAAATTCATTAGTGGTTTTTACTCATAAAATTTGTTGACCTTAAAAAGGGAAGAGGCCTCTCTGAGAAGATCGGCCTCTTTTTTTATTCCTTCAGCTGTTCCCTATTTCCTCAAACTAATCCGTCATGTTCGAGAAAAAGATTGCCTTTTGCCGCGCCAACAGAACACGACAAAAGGCTTGATGTTACCAACAATCCGCTGTTAAAGCCATTTGTTGTCTGATTCTTCTTCGCAACCCTTCTCTCCGTTATAGAATATAATAAGAGGTATTCGACCAATCCAATGAGTTCCATCCGTTGATTCCTGTCTGATAGAAGTAGATTCCCAACAGGATAAATGAGATAACCCACAGAATGACCAACGTCCATTTACCAGTATCGGGCAGTGGTTTGGTGTGGAACAACGAGGTCGCTATCGCACTTCCGATATAGAATAAAGGAACTCCAAACAACAAGACGCAACCGATACATCCCATAATGACTAACGAACTAGGTGCTCCTAAATACCAATCCATGCCAAACGGTGAAAGATGGTAAAGGACACTCGATCCGCCGACCAGTAAAGCAAAGACAGCTACAAGCATGATCAATACGCCGAATAAAAGTCCCGGCAACAGGATGATTCCGGCCAGAATAACAACGAATTTCAAGATAAAGCCGACTACCTGTACAAAGATATCACCAAGCTTCTGGAAAAAGTTACGGGGCTTTTCCGAACTTACATAGTCGGAAACGTTGTTACTCACCTTTTCAAATCCATCGGTTACGGTTTTGCCGATGTTTTCTATCGTGACGCTTTCACCACGCATTTCCAGTTTTTCCGTAGCGGTCCGAGCCTGTGGGATAATCAGCCAAAGGACCAGATAAATCGGAATAGTAATTCCGTAATAAAACATCAGCAGGAAGAGAATGATTCGTATTGCCGTCGCATCCCAACCGGTATAGGCTGCAAAACCACCCGCAACACCTCCTAATATCTTATTATCAGGATCACGCATCAAACGCTTGTGTGTATGGGTCTGACTCTGCGCACCCATTTGGGTTGTTGTATCATATATCGTACTTTTATGTTCATCTTGAATTTCTTCCTCGAAGATTTCTTCCGGCTTACCCATCCGTTTGATAACTTCTTCTACCTGCTCGATACTGATTACCTGATAGCCCAAGCGAGTCCTTTCCGAGAAAAGTTCAGAGATACGTAACTCGAAGTCGTTCATGATTTCGTCGGATCCTTCTTCTTTCTTAAAATGGATACGCAGGTTACTCAAATATTTGTCGAGGAGCTGATAAGCATCTTCATCTATGTGAAACACCGAACCTCCCAGGTTGATAGTAAGTGTCTTTTTCATATACTGTTAATTGTTTTTATATGGTTAATCGTATCGTTCAACTGTTGCCATGAGGCTTCCAGTTCCTGAAGGAATTCCTCGCCCGACTCCGTCAGTTGGTAGTACTTCCGAGGTGGTCCTTGCGTAGATTCTATCCATTGATAGCTGAGCAGACCGCTGTTTTTCAAGCGGGTCAGCAGCGGATATAAAGTCCCTTCCACTACAATCAAGCGGGCTTCCTGCAACTTCTGAATAATATCAGAGGTATAAGCCGGCTCTTTCTTCAACAAGAGAAGGATACAATACTCAAGTGTTCCTTTTCTCATCTGTGATTTAACGTTCTCCGCATTCATTGCCTTTTGTTTATGTTGATTTTCAACTTCTTTTTTATTTACTACTGCGAATGTATCAATTTATAATATACTATGCAATACATACTACTATTATTTAACTATATTTAAGTTGCAACTGATTTCGATTAAGCCATTATGTGGTCGGATTCCAATAGAATAAATAATCGGGAAATCTGTCAACCCGATTTATAAATAAGACAATCAGGCAGAACTTCAACAGATAAAAACAGGAAAAGACTGTCTTCTACCTATATTTTATAGGAAAAACCAGCGATATAAGCCTCCTTTATTGCACATTTCCAATAATAGTGTGTAATTTTTTAGGAAATATTGGTTTGTGAATAAAGAATAAACTACATTTGCAACAGAATTAAAAAAAACAAATTATGACTTACTATCACTTTGCCGAGTTGATTCATCGGCAGGCTGCTAAATACGGAAACCGTACAGCTTTGAAATATCGGGATGACGCTACTGGCAAATGGTCAAAGATTTCATGGATCCAGTTTGCAGAGAATGTGCGCCTGACGGCAGAAGCCATGGCCGATAGCGGAATTGGTGTGCAAGAAAACATTGGTATGTATTCACAAAACATGCCTCAGTGTTTATACACAAGCTTCGGTGCCTATGCAAACCGGATTGTAGATATTCCGATGTATGCAACCAGCTCTCCGGCACAAGTTGCCTATATCGTAAAAGACGCCAATATCCATACCCTGTTTGTAGGTGAACAGTTACAATACAATAATGCATGGATTGTGCAGAAACAATTGCCGAACATCTTGCGTAAGCTTGTTGTCTTTGATTCGTCGGTCCGTTTGAATCCGGAAGACAAGACTTCGGTTTACTTTGATGACTTCATCCGCCTGGGAAATAATGCACATGCCGAATCGCAGGTAAAGATCCGTACTTCGCAAGCCCGGCCGGAAGATGTGGCTACTATTATATATACGTCTGGTACAACAGGCAATTCAAAAGGCGTGGTATTGACACATGCCAATTATCTGGAAGCTATGCGGACACATGATTTGCGTATCCCGCAAGTGACCGACAAAGACACGTCAATGTGTTTCTTGCCTTTGACGCATATCTTTGAGAAAGGATGGACTTATGTTTGTCTGATGAAAGGTGTCAAAGTAGCGATTAATCATGATCCGAAACTGATACAAAAGACACTGCCGGAAGTAGCTCCTACGACGATGTCGAGCGTGCCGCGTTTTTGGGAAAAAGTCTATATTGGCGTACAAGAGAAGATCCGTACCTCTTCACCTTCGGCACAAAAGATCTTTAAAGACGCCATTGAGACCGGACGTTTGTATAATCTGGAATATCGCCGGAAAGGCATTAAGCCGCCTTTGTCGCTGAAGCTGAAGTTTGAGTTTTACAACCGTACAGTCTTCACCTTGCTGAAGCGGGTAGTCGGGATTCAAAACGGACGTTTCTTCCCGGTTGCCGGTGCTCCTTTATCCGACAAGGTATTGGAATTCTTATTGTCAGTCAACATTCCCATCCGCTATGGCTACGGATTGAGTGAAACAACAGCTACGGTTTGTTTCTTCCCGGAAGAGAATTATGAAATAGGTTCGTTGGGCGTGCTGCAACCGGATCTACAAGTACGTATTGATCCGTCGAACAACGAAATCTTAGTCAAAGGAAAGACTGTCATGGCAGGATATTACAACCGGCCGGAAGAAAATGCGGCGGCCTTTACCGAAGACGGCTATTTCCGAACAGGCGATGCCGGACGGTTAGAAGGCAATACCTTGTATTTCCTGGAACGCATCAAAGATTTGTATAAGACTTCGAACGGTAAATACATCGCTCCGCAGGCCATCGAGTTAAGTATAACCAGTGATCCGTATATAGATCAGGTAGCTGTGATTGGCGACCAACGGAAGTTTGTCAGTGCTTTGGTTGTACCGAACTACGCTTTGCTAGAAGACTACGCCAAGGAACAACACATCTCCTATTCAACACGGGCAGAATTATTGCAACATGAAATGATTCATAAATTGATTCAGGCACACATCGAAGAGCATCAAAGTGAATTGGCTGCTTTCGAAAAGATCAAACGCTTCACGCTGCTTCCTGCTCCCTTTACGATGGAAAGTGGCGAACTGACTGACACATTGAAGTTACGCCGACGCGTTGTATCCGAACACTATGCAGAACAAATCGAAGCCATGTATGCCGAATAAATAAGTCAGCATAGAAAACAGACAAGACCCAAAAGTTCTCAGACGGGAAAGCCGTTACTGAGAACTTTTTGTTTTTAAACGATTCTCAAAACAATAATAGAAGCCGGTTTTCGTTTTTGAAATAGTCACACAAATAAGTTAATCATATAACACATAAAAGGAGAGTGAAAGAAATGAAGAAAATGATGATGGCAGTCCTTGCCTTAGGCATGGCAACGGCTGCTTCGGCACAAGAAAAAGCCGTTGCGTTAGAGCCGCGAGTAGGAATAAATCTGATTGCTCCGTATGAATCAGGAGAGAACTGCATGTTCGGGTATAATATTGGTACAATGGTTTCCATTCCACTGACTGAACATTTTTATCTGCAACCCGGAATTTCTTTCCTGAGTTGTCACCGGCAATCCAGCAACAATGTCAGTCTATTACATATTCCAGTTTATGCTTCTTATCGGCTTCCGGTGAAAGAAGTGACCTGGCGTTTTAATCTAGGTCCTTATGCACAGCTGGGTAATGACTATGATTTCGGTATTTCTGCCGAAATAGGATTGGAATACAACCGATGGTTTGGCGGTATTCATGCCTATCAAACCGTTATTCCGGATGAAATGTCTGGTATTTTCGGATTATCTTTCGGATACAAGTTCCAGATACGGTAAAACGAATCAAATTCTGCCAAGCCATTCCTAAAATTGGCTTCCGCACAGCTGCGGCGGCATTTTGGGGAAGTTATCTTACTACAGAATAAGAAAACGGACAATGGGATTTCTTCTTTGACCCATTGTCCGTTTCAGTTTTATACATCACAAATACGGATACATTTCTCTAAAGAGGCAATCTTGTCTTTCTGTTTAGGAACAAATTCCTGACCGACAAAACCTTTATAACCGACATCAACCAAAGCCCGCATAATAGCCGGATAATATAATTCCTGTGTCTCATCGATCTCTGCCCGTCCGGGAGAACCGCCCGTATGAATATGAGAGAAATAAGTATGATACTTACGGATATTCTCAATAATGTTACCTTCCATAATCTGCATATGATAAATATCATACAAGAGCTTGAAGTTAGGAGAACCTAACCGGCGGCATAATTCAACACCCCAAACCGTATGATCACACAGATAGTCTTTATGCCCTACGCTATTCAGCAACTCCATGGTCAGTACGACATGATACTCCTCAGCAATAGGGAGCAGACGTTTCAAGCCTTTCTCGCAATTTTCCCAGCCTTGCAGATCCGTCACTCCATTTCTTCGCCCGGCAAAACAGATCAGATTCGTCAATCCGGCTTCGGCAACCATCGGAATGACTTTCTCGTAACTGGCCACCAATTCGTCATGCAACTGCGGATCATTAAATCCACGGTCGATACCTAAACCGGCACCTTGTGCCATTGCGACAGTCAATCCGTGTTTCTTTACCGTCGGCCAATCTACCGGATCCAATAATTCAACCGACTCAATACCGATACGTTTGCAAATCTCACAGAACTCATCCAGCGGAATATCTCCAAAACACCATTTACTTACTGAATGATGAATATTTCCTTTCAACGGTTCGCTTGCAGCCGAAGGATTTCCAAACAGATTTCCTGCCGAAACCAACGGAGTAGCCGAAACCATGGCTCCACCAGCCAAAATAGATTTGATCGCATCTCTTCTTGAAATGTTTCTCATGCTATTCGTTTTATATAGATTAAACAATGATTTATTTGTTTTCTTTCATTTCTTTGGCCTTGTCGGCAGCATACAGATTATCTATAATACCATCTACCTTCTTCCTGAACATTCTTACTGCCAGATATATATTCTCGTCGTTCTCAACATCCAACTGTTTGATGGCAGAGAACCATACCGGAATAACCGCACCGTTCAGATGTTGCATATAGAAGTTCCGGATAAAAGCCAGCTGTTCGTCATCAACCTCATCATCGCGCAAGAGATAGATGTTTTCTTCTTTCAACTTCTTGGTTACTTCGCGGGTAGCATATTCATATTCTTTGGAATATTCGGCATTCAGTTTATTGATTTCTTTCAAGATGGATAAGGCTTCCCGTCTGTTTTTCTGGGCTGCCTTGTCTTCACATTCGGCAATCCGGCTTTGCGAAGCCACACGTACCCGGAAGAATTCATCCAAGTTGTTCGAATAAATTCCCAAGAAAGACAAACGCTCCAACAAAGGAACATTGTCTCGACATGCTTCCTGCAAGATCCGACGGTTAAAATACATCCAACTGATGTCTCTTGGCAAATAATTTTTGTTCTCCTTTATTTTCATGGCGTACCGTATTGAAAACTGCCTAAAGGTATAAATTATATTTATAAAACGTTGTTCTTATTGTACTTTTTGTTTTTCCTATTACAGAATTGTGTGCTTGATGTGACAATCTCTTTACAACTTACAACGGGACTTTCCAACGCGGTAACATGCATCATTTATTCGCAGGATAGCGAAGACTTCATTCGCTTATAACAGAAGACAGGCTTTGTAACTAAGCGAAGACACTATTCGCTCATAAGCGAAAGTACCGTTCGCTTATAACCAAAGGCAAGCTTCGCCAAACCAGTAATTGTTAATCGTCAATTCTCAATTTTCAATGAACAAAAATCCCTGCCATCCGAAATAGAACGACAGGGATTTCCTCTTTTTGAGATTCCGCGCTCACCTTTCGCAAGACTACTGGCGGAACATAAACTTTATATTACACTATTATTAATACTAATGCCACTTGTTCACCTTCACAGGATACTTTATCTTTGCAAAACAAAGATTTGTGACTATTAACTCTATTTATTAACAACTTCCGCTTTCCCCCTCACGGGATACTTGTTCGACCGGAAAACCGGCGGCGGAAAATTTATTTATTATGAATTTCTTTTTATCAGAGAGACGCGGCACGCCACGGGTGTGAAACCCAGACGCGGCACGCCACGTCTCTACTGATTTTATAATTGTCAATTATCAATCGTCAATTGTCAATTATTTTACTACAACCTTGAAGCTTTCGCCATCAACTGATACAACTACGATACCAGCCGGAGCAACGATTGTTGCATTGTCTGAAGAAACTGTTTCGTTAGCTACTACCTTACCTAAGATTGTGCTTACGATTACGTTCTTGCCTTCAGCACCCTTAACTACTACAGCACCGTCAACGCCTGCTACTACTACGTTACCAGCTGTGATTGTTTCGTTTGCTGTAGGTTGACCTTCTTCGTCTTCGTTCATGTTAAAGATGTCAGCATCACCCATGTTATCAACAACAACTACTACACCGTTCATCCATTTGATGTAACCATAAGTTTCTTTTTGAGCTCCAGCATTTGCATTACCCAACTTGATAAAGTCTGCTGTTTCAATTACGAATGAACCAGCTTCCTGATCAACATAACGGAATGCGAACTTAGCAGCATTGTAATCAGGTGTACCAACAATTAATGTATCATTTGTACTAGCGATAATCAAAGAATCTTCGATATGTTTAGCTTGTACAAATCCTAATCTGTAGTATTTTTCTGTATTGATATACGGATTAGTCTGCGGATGCTTGTGCTCTTCATCATAAGCAATAGCTGTATCTTTTAGATTAACCAAGTAGCGACCTTCTATCCAGCCCTTTGTATCAACAGCATGTGCACAAGTTGAAGATTGATGTTCTTCACACCATTTACCAGCAGGAGTGATATTAGGATCAACTACCAACATATATTGCGGACGATAAGTATTGTAACGAACGTAAGCTGTATCAGCAACCATTGCCGGAGCGAATTCAAACTGAGTAGCGTTCTTCAATCCTAAGAACTTGCCATCTTCAAACAACATCTGTTTGTTGTTTTCCTGACGGAAGATAGAGATTGTATCCAAGTCGTTTACAATACGACGATACATCGCAGCAGCAACAGGTTTCACTTCGATAATATCGTTTTCGATACGTTCGTAAGCACAAGTATGAGCTAACAAACCTTTTTCAGCACTATCACCACCGTAAACCTTCTTACTGAAAATGAATGAAGCATGTCCATCTGTTGTATTTTCGTTAGGCAATTCTACTTCAATCATATTATAGTAATCACCTACTTTCTTCAATACGAAGTTGGCAGCATTTGTCTTGCCTGCGATATACTGAGATTCGCTTCCGTAAGTTAAAGCTTCTTTGTATTCATTTTCAAACTTATAAGAAACAGCTTTCAGTGTATCTTTTGTTGTTTTCCAAACCTTATTCGCATTATCATAATAGCTCAACGTATGGAATACATATACACTATCGGTTGAATTTCTCAAATCTGTAATTGGATCAACTTCACTTTCACGGTTGTTCTTGATCAATGACCAAACGGTAGCATTATCTTCGTCTGCATCTAATCCAATCTTATGAGATTTTACGTGGTTCTCAACAAACCAAGCACTATTCTTATGGATAGGAGAATAAACACCAGCAACATATTTTGTGTTGATTACGTCCAAATCAGCATAAGCAGGTTTCAAATCTTTGATTGCAGTTGTTGTAATGATATATTGAACGCCACCCCATTCATACAAGTTATTAGCTGCATCTACAACATACAATTGATTTGCTTGTTGAACGAATTCACCAGCAGCTTCTACGTTTGCTTCACGGTTTGTAAATGAGTAAGTATTATTTGTAACATCATAATACAATGCCCACATACCTTCCGGCATATCAGTCAGTACTTCAGAAGCATTCAAGAATTTAGCTTGCTTTTCACAACCAGTTACACTCAATACGTAACCATCCACCTTACGAGTGATTGTATAATAAGAATCTTTCTTAACGAAGTCAGTAGGTTTCACAACGTTACCTGAACCAAATCTGACATAAGTTTTGTTGTCTGAATTAGCATAACTTGGGAAAGCTTCTGTATCTGCATCAGTTGTCAATACTGTTTGATTACCAAATGAAGAAACCAATAATTCATAAGAAATATTGTCAGCATCGATAGCAGAAACTTCTAAGAAACTTGAATTTACAGACTCTTCAACAGTAAACTTGATAGCCTTAATGATTGGAGTATAATTCGGTGTTGATTTCTGCTTGTTATAAGCATCTTTCTTTAAATATTCAACCAATTTTTCTTTTGATAGAACCGCAAACTTATATCCTTTTTGTTCTGCGCCATTGTGGTCAGTATTAAAGTTATCCCATTTCTTATTCAGCAAAACGATATAATCACCTTTGCTGTCACCTTTCTGTAAGAAATAAGATTGAATACCATCAGTAATAATACCTTCGATATTACCAGCAGATGCGAATAACGTACCTTCAAAAGGATTACCTTCACTCAAATTAGTATAAGCAACAAATGAGTTATTTACTACATTTCCAATTTGAATTCTAAAACCAGCATTTGAACCCAAATTCTTGTTCAACTCGCTTGCCTCTACTACATTTGATCCAACTTTTTCTAATGAAAGAGCCAAGTTTGTATTGCCTGAATGTGCAAAACTTGCTCCAGACCAAGTATCAACAAAAAATGAATTACTACCTGTGTTATATACCAAGTAACCATCATTTACACCGTACACTTTCAATTGATCACGATCTTCAGTTGCAGTAGCTTGTTCAGCAGTAAAGTAAGTTACTGTTGCTTTTGAGTTATACGCACCAGCTTGTGCAGCAGTAGGGGTATCAAAAGAAAGTGAAGTGTTCGTAGCCTTATTTACCAAGCTATAAACTTTTTCACCACTAATGGTATTCTCTACAACTCGCCATAATGTCAAGTCAGATTCCACTGTTTCAACGTGAGATAATTTGCCATTTTGCAACATTAAAACATTCGCTTTAGCAGCGTCATCAAAAACAGCCTTCTCACCTTGAACGCGGACATAGTAGTAACCGCCATCTTTAGCAGCTGCAGCCAAGTCAACTACTGCTTGCGCAGCATTGAACATACTACCTGCCAGTAAGAAACCAGCACAAAGAGTAAGTACTTTTTTGTTCATAATGAAATAAAATTAATTGTTTATAATAAGGATAAATTTTCAACAACTAATTTTACGAAGGAGATAAGAACGAACCCGGCTTTGGTTATCTTCAGTTCGCTACGGAAAGGACATAAAAAAAGCGCGAGCTCGCTATTATTTAATTAGAGGCTCTGGAAATAGCCCACACTACAATAATAGAACAAGCCCGCGCTTTATACGATATAATATAATCTACCTATAGATGGTAGATACTTCTATATACGTAGTCAGCGCAAGCATTTACTGTCCATTATTCCGTAGTGTTTAAAAATTTTCCAGATTTCTAATTAGGAATAATCTTCGTAAAATGCTTACATTAAATATGTATGAAACCGCGTCTTGCCAACCGCTGTCGGCTACGGATTCGTTGCAAAGATAAAGAGGATTTCCGAATCAACAAGGAAAAACTCATATTATTTCCCAAAATATATGGATTATAGGACGAAACAAGGTTGTTTCATGTATGTAATCCCCATTTTCTTGAATAAGCCTCTATAGCGATCATCTTCAAAACAGACCTTGCGACAGTAGAGGCGCAGCGTGCTGCGCCTCCAGCCTATCGTAACAGAAAATCAGGCACGGATGACGCAGATTAACACGGTAAATATTTATTTTAAACCGTGTTTTCCGTGTCATCCGTGCCTAATATATATGTCGGTATTTTTAACAACACCGTTTGAGGCGCAGCACGCTACGCCTCTACTTACATCTCTCTATAAATTCTGTATTTCTTCGTCAGATAAACCAGTACATTGCTTAATGAATTCAACGGAAGCTCCATTCTGTTTCATCTGACGGGCGGTTATTAATATACCTTCTACTCGGCCTTTTTCCAAGCCTCGCTTTTCACCGATTTGGATTCCTTCTCTTTTTGCCGTCTTAACTGCATAGTCCATAACATTCTCATTATCCCGGTATATTTTCAGGGCTGCCTCGTATTCAGCCCGTTCTTTCTTGTTCATATTGGCGATACGTGCCAACTCTTCCAAGCGGTTAAACAAGGCTTTCTGACCTTTGAATGATAAATGTTCCAACTGTTCCATATGTTTCAAATTATATAACCAGTAATCCAACGGGGTTTCACATTCTGTTTCCGTTTTGTTGAACAACGGAAATTCGATAAAAATCTCTCGGAAGTTACGCCCTTTCTGTTCACCCGTGTCACGGTCGGCAATCACCAAATCAGTTCGGACTTTATCCGTCTCGCCCGACTTGAAATTCAACAGGAAAATTCCATAAACCGGTACAAGTTTAAACTTCCACGATGCACCTTTCTTACCTTGCGAGGCGATCATACGGCAAAGATAATACAATGCCCGCTCATAAAAATAATCCTGACGGGCATTTTGTAACTCAACGATAAAAATCGTTCCGTCCCGGTCCTTACACAGTAAGTCAAAGATAACACCCCGACCATCAGTCGTCTCACTCGGATCTTCTTTATCCATATAAGAAAGGTCTTCTACATGGTGCTCGCCTTCCAACAAATCATTGATTAACTCGATTAACAGTTCCTTGCTTGATTCCTGTCCGAACAAGATCTTGAAACCACGATCCACAAACGGATTGATAAATACGCTCTTTTTCATAGAAAAGGTTACTTTTAATATGTTTTGTCCCAATAGCAGGATATGCAAATTTAGGAATAAATAAAAAATGAGCAAGTAAAATAAGAATTCATTTTCTCAAAAATAACCTGATTTTGAGTATCTCCAAAAGCCGGCGTGTTTGCATCAAAAGCTGGCGTAAATGAATAAATTCCCGGCGTGTTTTAATCAAAACATAGGCATGAATTTAGAAAAAGATGCCTACCTTTTCCTACGAAGTAAACGAGAGCCGTCGACAATCCCCGTTGGATTGATTTCCGATTCTCGTTTATATCAACAAGATTTTCTACCCTTTATATATACCCCTAATCCGATTTTGTTTTTCACCCTTCACACACACCTCTATTCCTCTCATAATCTGTCATTTCCCGTGAAGGATGTGAAGGCACATCCTTTACGTCTGCTGGAGGCGCAGCACGCTACGCCTCTACTCGTCGATTCGTCCTTAAATCAAAATAACTAACAGATATACAAGCAGATGGATAAATTATAAAAGATCATATTTTGAATTTATCTGCAGATGGAATCCGCCAGGCAAACGCCTACTCCTTTAAGGACTTTAATTTGGATTTGTGAATCTTGCGAAAGGTATTTTCTTAGTTTGGTCAGGAAAACATCTAGGCTGCGGGAAGAGTAAAAGTCGGCAGTTCCCCATACAGACGAAAGGATTTCATCACGGCTTACGGTCTGCCCTTTTCGTCGGCACAACATCACTAAGATCAAATTCTCCTTGTGCGTCAAAGACTGCTGTTCGTCCTGATAACACAACTTGCTTTGTGCCGGATAAAAACGATAAGTTCCGATGGAATAAACACTTTCAGTACTTTCATTCTCTGAAGGCGATGTGACAGCCGAAGCCTGTTTCAACTTGATCAATGCCTAAATATGAGCATCCAGCTCTTCCGGTAGAAAAGGTTTCTTGAGATACAGATCGGCTCCTGAATGATAACCTTGAATCACATCTTTGGCCTGAGTCCGGCCGGAGATGAAAACAATCGCCAGACGAGGATATTGTTCCCGAATTTGCTGAACCATGGTTATACCATCCAAAACAGGCATCTCGATATCGGAAATGATCACATCAAACGCCGCTTGAGCCAGCTTTTCCAACCCTTCTTTCCCGTTCGAAGCCGTGACGACTTCATAGCCGCCGATCATTTGTTCCAAACTGCTTTGGATAATGAAACTGAAATTCTTATCGTCTTCTACTAATAATATCCGAATCATAACCTATACTTTATCCGGCAAGACCAGTACAAATTCGCTGTATTTTCCTTCAACACTATCGACATGTACGGAACCATCCATCGCCGTAATGACTTTATATACGTAATTCAATCCCAAACCGAAACCAGCTATCCGCTTGTCTTTCTTCTCTTCCAGACCGCCTCGCTGGAATTTCTCGAAGATATGCTTCTGCTGTTGTCTGGAAATACCCCAACCGTTATCCCAGACCTTGATCACCACATAGCCGTTTTCTGTATACGCCGACAAGCGGATCTGCACTTCGTCATCGGAATACTTGAGAGAATTGTCTATCAGATTGCTAACTGCTTCCTTCAAATATGCTTCATCGGCCATCACTTCCAACATCTGCGGACAGTCAATCCGGAAATCAACAACTTTCTTGGCTTTCACTTTGTATTTACAAACCAGCTCATCTAAAAGCGGATAGATACGCACAGGAGCCAAAGTCAGTTTCAGATTCGACTGCTCCAGTTTCGCAATGGTCAGAATCCGTTCCGAAAGCTGCAACAAATGTCCGCTCTCTTCATTGAGGATCGAGAAATACTGCCGCTTCAGTTCGGGTTTATTATCCAACACGCCGCTTTCCAACGTATGACCGGCCATCGTGATCGTATTGATCGGCGTCTTCATATCATGAATCATGGCATAAGTAAAGTCCTGTCGCAAGCGGGCAATCTTATTCTGGCGCAAAATGATTTTCACCTGGTATAAAAGACAAACCACCACCAGGACAATCAGGAAAACCGTTGCGATCAGCGAAATTCCCATCTGCCGGCATATTTCCCAATACGGATTAACGATACGGGCCTGGACCAGCGTTGTTTTTCCTTCATCCAGAAAAACCGGCTGATAAGTTCCGGTCCGCTGGCTTCCTCGATATTGGCCGTCTCCGTCAAGTGGATCGTTAGTTCCGCATCCTCCGAATCGGAAGCTTGATTCAGGCGATCGGCCACCTCATCCAGTACCGATTTGGGAAATAAACGAGAACAAGCCTGCCGGATTTTCCCATCAATCAGCTGATTTCTCTGGGTTATTTTACTTTTTCCAAAGAGCCTACGTGTTATCGACTGGTTTTTCAACACCTCCTGTTCAAAACCTTTGAGAAGGAAAGTTGTGGTCCGGATGCCGGGATTATTACGTTACAAGGACAAGACTACACGTTGAAAGAAGTCGTAGTAAGTGGAGAACGTCCTTTGGTTAAGGCAGATAAAGGAACATTAGTCTATGATGCCCAAGTTTTGTCCGAGCGGACAACAGCCAGTAATGCCTACGAATCTCTGTTGCGTTTGCCCGGCGTCATGGAACTGAACGACGAACTGTCATTAACCGGCACAAAAGATATGAACATACTTATTAACGGAAAACCCTCATCTATGAACCAGGACCAGTTAATAACCTTGTTGAAAAGTACGCCGGTTTCACAAGTCAAGAAAATAGAAGTCATGTACAACGCGCCGGCCAAATACCGGATTAGAGGCGCAGCCATCAATATCGTATTGGACAACGGGAAATCACCAGATCCTTTTTGGAAAGGCGAAGTTAGCGGGAATTACCAACAGTTCGTTCATGCCAACGGCGACGGCAATATAAATCTATCGTATACCGGGAAAAAATTATCAGCTGATATCAACTATGCTGCCGGATACAGGCACAAAAACTCCGGAATGGAAACCGATTCGCATCATACTCTGCACGATAAGGTTTATTCGATCCAGCAGCTGAATGAAACGGAAGCTAAACACGGACTGCACAATGTCCGCTTCGGACTGGATTATCAGCTGTCGGAAGGAAACAGCCTGCATACGGCTTATACAGGTTCGTTTCAGGCAAAAGGCAATACCTCAACACGATCGAAAGGCAATTATTCGGATTCGGAGAGTTTCCGGACATCCCAGGAACAGATGCACAACGTCAACTTAGATTATACCGCGGCTTTCGGCTTGAACGTAGGGCTGGATTATACCCATTTCAACAGTCCGTCTACGCAGGATTTCACCAATTATCTGAATACCGGGAAACAACACTTCCTGGTAGATGAAAAACAAACCATAGACCGCTGGAATGTCTATGCCGGACAAAACCATGATTTGCCTCAAGGCTGGGGACTCAATTATGGTATCAATTTTACCTTCGCCCGAGAGAAAAGCGGACAATTATATCAGTTGGATGCGGGAACCGACTTACCGGTTACAAACACAGATACTCACATGCGGGAAGAAACCTATAATTTCTACGCAGGAACCGATAAATCCTTTAACGATCAGTTATCCATGTCTTTATCGCTTGCCGGAGAATATTATCGGCTGATGGATTATCAACAGTGGGCGGTTTACCCGACTTTTCAACTGAGTTATCAACCGAGTTCTGAACATATCTTTCAACTAGGCTTTTCTTCGGATAAGGCATATCCGAGCTATTGGGAACTGCAGGATATCACCAGTTACATCAATGGATATATGAAGCTGAAAGGAAATCCGTACCTGCGTCCTTCAACCGATTATACCGCCTCTTTGACCTACATCTTTAAAGGGAAATATATTGCCAACGCCTATTATTCGTATGTAAAAGATTTCTTCTCTCAACTGCCTTACCAAAGTCCGGATGAACTGGCATTGGTTTACCAGTCCATTAACCTGGATTATGAACAGAATGCAGGTTTATCGCTGATCATTCCTTTTTCGGTTGGCACCTGGTGGACTGCCCAATGTATGTTCGACGGTTCATACAACCAGGATGTCTGCGACAAGTATTACAATATCTCCCTGAACCGGAGCAACTGGAGAGGCATTGTACAGATGAATAACACGTTCCGCCTTTCTTCCCGACCGAATCTCCAGCTGGAATATAACCTATTATACGTTAGTCCGACGTTACAAGGCATCTACGATGTAAGTTCTGTCTGGAAAATGGATCTGGGATTGAAATGGACTTTCGCCAACGACAAGGCCGAACTGAAGATTCAAGGAAACGACCTATTTAACACCTTTGTTCCGGATGGCAAGATTGACTACAAAGGGCAAAAGCTCAACATGAACATGCAGAACATCAACCGCAATCTATCCATCTCCTTTACATATAAGTTCAATGGATATAAAGAAAAGAAACATAAGGAAGTTGACAGGTCAAGGTTTGGGCACTAAGCATAAAATAATAAAGGAGTTAAGCCTATGACTTAACTCCTTCATTTTCATCAGTCGGGATGACTGGATTCGAACCAGCGACCACACGCCCCCCAGACGCGTACTCTAACCGGGCTGAGCTACATCCCGTCTTTTCTTTTAACGGGTGCAAAGGTAGAGATTTTATTCTAAATTCCAAAACTTTCCCGATAAAAATCCATCGCCTCCAGGATTTGTTCCTTATCTACATGCTGATTGATACGTACATCTCCTACTTGTCCCAAGAGGGTAAAGTTGATAACATCCCCTTCGTTTTTCTTGTCGTGTCTCATTAGTTCATAAAGCTGGTCATAGTCCTTACAAGTGAAGAAAAAGGCCGGATAATACGTTTTCAGGTAACAGATTACCTGACTGAGTTTCTCTTTCGGGAAACCGCATAACTTATGAGACAAGTACAATTCGCTGACTAAACCGGCAGCTACCGCATGTCCATGTAACAAAGGTTTGTTTTGCTGGAAAGACAGACTTTCGTAGGCATGACCGATCGTATGACCAAAATTCAAGGCTTTCCGGATACCTTTCTCTTTTGGGTCTTGTGCCACGATATCCTCTTTAACGGCTACAGACTGTGCTACGAGTTGATTCAAGTAGGAATAATTCATCGTATCGATATCATACAGCATGACGGGCAAATAGACATCCATCGAACTGATCAGTGCATGTTTGATCATCTCGGCATAACCGGAAAGGATATTGGCACGATCCAGTGTACGAAGAAATTCACAGTCGATAAAGACACACAAAGGCGGATAGAACGAACCGATCTCATTCTTCAATCCGTTGAAGTTAATTCCCGTCTTACCGCCAACAGCAGCATCGACAGACGCCATCAAAGTAGTCGGTACATTGATCGTCCGAATGCCCCGTTTGAATGTAGCACCAGCGAAACCGCCCATATCCGTAACCATACCACCACCCAGATTCAATAATACCGAATGACGAGTTGCGCCTTCGTTCGACAGTCGCATCCAGATAGACGACAATGATTCCAGGTTCTTATGCGTATCGCCGGCTTCAACCGTAATAACCGGAGCCTCCTGTAGTAAAGGAATATCTTTTACCAAAGGATAGCACTGTTCCACCGTATGCGTATCCGTCAATACAAATAACTTATCATAATCCAGACCTGCCAGAAAAGCCTGTAACTCGGCTTTCAGATCCTGACAAATCACTACTTTCTGTTCAGCCATAATCCATTGATTTTATTTCAGAAAACAAAAATAGAAGAAATTCTTTGATTTCAGACAGGAATAAAAACAAAAAACCTTCCTTGTCCTCTCGGATTTGGAAGGTCATAGAACTTTTTTATTACACTATTATCATATTAATTTAATAATTAATTCCCCGTTGAGTTTGGGAAATGCGAGTAGAGGCGCAGCGTGCTGCGCCTCCAGCCCAACGCGACAGGAAAAAACGACAAATAACACAATAAATATATTCGGTATATTATTGATTGTTATCGGATTGTGTAAAACGTCGTTATGAGGCGCAGCACGCTGCGCCTCTACAGTCGCTAGGCAAGTTCTATGGATAAATGAGGGAGAAAAAGAAAATTGTCAATTGTCAATTATCAATTGTTTCGGCCTCGTTCTGGTGAGCGTTAAGCGGAGGAACGAAGTGGAGCGGCCGGAGCGTCGCTGTCTGAGCAAAGCGAGTTTGCGGCGCGCACAGCGTAACGAAGTGACGGAGTAGCTCTGCAGACGCAGCCTTGACTTCTTTGGTTCTTTCTGGGTCAAGCCAGAAAGAACGGACATGATCTTGTCCTTATGGACATATGAGAAGGATAAAAAATAACGGCTGACTTCCTCTGAGGGGAAACCAGCCGTTTCTTATTATATTGATACTTTATCAGAATGTCAATCTTACACCTACTTGAGCATGCCAACGAGATGCGATATCATCTTTAGCTACCTCATTGTTGCTGTTGTATGTATAAGTCGGAGTACGAGAACCATCAGCTTCTGTAGCAATTGACTGTACAGACAGCGGTGATACATTGTAAGCTGAGCTATAGCTTGCACCCCACTTCTTATTCAACATATTCGTAAAGTTCACAACATCGAATGTAACCTGAATCTTGCTTCCACGTTCTTTCAAGTAGAAGATATCCTGAGCAATGTGCAAATCAATCTGGTGTTCCCAGTCTGACAAGTTCGAGTTACGTTCTGCATACTGACCACGATGATTCTTTGCATAGCTGTCATTCTCAATCCAGTTACCAAATGCCTGACGGCTTTCTTCGGCAGACATAATAACCGTGCCAGTTTTCTTATCTACATAATCTACGAAATTCATCTGCTGCAATTCAGATTCAGTAGGGATATACAACAAGCTGTTACCACGATAACCATCACCGTTAAAGTCGCTCGATTCGTTCATTGTCAAGCTATAACGGCTACCTGAGAAGGCATTATAGATCAAAGCAACTGTTGTAGCCATCCATCCGTTCAAATACTTCGGTGTTGTATAAGAAAGCTGGATCATCAAGCGATGAGGAATATCAAATTTAGAGAAACCTAATTCGTCTTCTGAATTGGTATCACGTGAGTAGTTATATTTCCAGTTAGAATAAGCAACAGAAGAAGTACCATCGTTAACAGCCTTCGCATGTCCGAATGTATAAGATGCCGACATATCCAAACCGAAGTTGAAATGCTTTTCTAACAAACCTGAAATAGCATACGTATAACCCTTATTGGTATTCTTCAGGTTAATGATGCTATAATAGTCGCTCTTCGCATTTGAATAGAATGGAGCTGCAGAAGCCTCAACACCCGGAATAGCATATACTTTTTCACCATTATTAGACAAAGCCAAGTTTTCAAAGAAGACATTATGCAAAGTCTTTGAATAGATACCTTCTAATGTAAATTTCACATCACCCGGCAACATCTGTTCCAAAGCCAAGTTTGTACGGAATACTTGCGGATACTTGAAATCCTTATCAACCGTTACGATATCCGGTTTAGCAGCCGAACCACTCATTGAGTTCATTGCACCCATTGGATCCTTAGCATATTGACCTAAAGAAGGAGCATATTGCAATATGTTTCCTTGTCCATCTTTCACCTGATTGATCGTTGTACCCTTCTGTTCCATACCTGTATTGTTGAAAGCATTAGACAACCAAACGAACGGAACACGACCCGTAAACAAGCCTAAGCCACCACGAACTAAAGTCTTACGATCTTCATCCACATACCAACGGAAACCTGCACGAGGAGAAACCAATACTTTTGCTCCCGGCATTTCGCCTACACGTGTATTCAGACCATTTTCTTCAGCATATTTATTGAAGTTTGGATTCTCTGTTGGATTATTGAATGTCAATGGAATATCAAAGCGGATACCATAAGTCAAGTTAAAATTACGAGTGATATCCCACTTATCTTGCGCATAGAAACCAAACTGTCCAGCCTTCAATGCCGGTGCATATTTAGTATCACCACCTGTTAATGTTGGATCTGTATATTTATAAGTATATTTATAAGGTCTGTCATTCAAGAAATCATCTAGCGAGTTAAAATACCAAGCACCGTTAGAAGCCTGAATAAACAAATTTTTCATCCGATAGATTTCATTATGCGTACCGAATGTAAATGTATGATTTCCCTTATACCAAGAAACATTATCTTCGAATGTATAAATATCCTGATCCAATGAATTGGCTCCTGAAGAAAATTCTGTACCAATAGCTGTCTTGATCATTGTTTTTTGGTCAGCACCGGCAACATTATCAATTTGAATAGTCGGTCCTTGATAAGCTACGTCACGATGGTCACGCACAAATGTAGCAGATGCACGGAACTCATTTGAGATCTGATCGGTAAAACGAGAGTTCAACTCAGCTACGATAGAGTTGGTCTTATTGTTCATCCGATAACCACTGTTATTGAACTTATAAGAAGTCGTTCCTGAACTATAATTATCGTCGAATGAATTATTATGCTGATAACGAACAGCCAACTTATGATCTTTATTGATGTTCCAGTCGATACGAGCCAACAAACCAAAAGATTTGTTTTCTACATCACGCGCTGAATAACTTTCCTGGAAACCTGTATATTGCTGATACTTATCTGCAATTTGCTTAGCCACTTCCGGAGTCATGTAGTTATCGGTATATCCCGGATAAACGCTCGAAGGATAAGCTTCTTTCTTGGCTTCTGCACTTACGAAATAGAACAATTTATCTTTGATAATTGCGCCACCCAATGTACCACCAAATGTACGTGTATATTGTTCAGACATCGGATACTTCTCGTTATCACGAAGCGCACTGTATTTACCATACATATTTTCATTCGTGAAATAAGAATAAGCTGTAGCCTGCAGTTTGTTTGTACCTTGTTTAGTAATAGCGTTGATACCACCACCGGTAAATCCACTCTGACGAACATCAAACGGAGCAACAACAACCTGGATTTCCTGAATGGCATCCATAGAAATCGGATTAGCACCCGTCTGACCACCATTCGTTCCGGAAGCAGACAAACCGAACACGTCATTACTTACCGTACCATCAATCTGAAAACTGTTATAACGGTTATTTGAACCGGCAAAAGTAATACCTCCATTCTTGGAAGTCATTGCCATCGGCATATTCTTGATCACATCGTAAACATTACGATCAACCGTCGGTGTATTGACAATTTTGCTTGTCGAGAAGTTTTGGGCAGCACCGGTTTTCGCCAAAGCATCCGCCGTAATGACGATTTCATCCAATTCTTCCGAGCTAACCTGTAAATTCACATTCAAATCCAAAGCATTACCCAACTCCAATTGAAGTCCTGTAAAAGTAGATTTCTTATACCCTACATAAGAGACTTCCACTTTATACGGTCCACCTGTACGCATACCTTGAATCGTATAACGACCGTCCATGTTCGTAACAGTACCATAAAGAGTACCCGAAGGTTCGTGTACGGCTGTAACAGTAGCACCAATTACCGGTTCTTTATTATCATCCAGAACCAAGCCATTGATAGCTGAAGTTGTCACCTGAGCATCAGCACAAATAACTGTTGTAGCGGCCAATGCTGTAAGCATTAATTTAGTAGAATAATTCATATAATAAAATTTAACAGATAACCTTCATTTGAGAAAGGCTCTTTCAACATTGATTGAAAAGAGCTTTCAACGACACTTAAAAACGTTGTTCTCTATATACTGAAAACGCTCTTCAGAAACAGATTAATCTTAATATTTATGCAAATATAAAAATAATAACACAAATCTACAATTGCATTTTTATATAAAACGTATGACAAAACCATTTCACTTACAAATCATAAGTAAACGTCCAGTTACCTACATGAACAAAAAGAATAAAGTTTCATTTTCAAATATATTACTACTTTGAAAATGAAACTTTAACATATAAATACAATCTAAAAATCAGATTGATGTACAGACCTGATTATTTCAAACCAGCAGCCTCAACCACAGTGCTTACCGCAATAGACAGACCTTCCAGATTCTTTCCGCCGGCAGTTGCGAAATGAGGCTGTCCGCCGCCGCCACCTTGGATATGTTTAGCTGCATCCTTTACCAACTTAGATGCATTCAGGCCATCGGCAACCAAATCATCACTCAACATCACCATCAGCTGACATTTGGCTTCATCAATAATACCGGCAACATATAAGAAGCTTTCGTTCAATTCACCCTTGATTTGGAAAGCAATATCTTTCATCGCATCCGGATTGGCTTTTCCAACAAACGAAATCACACGAACTCCGTTCTTCAATGTCGATTTTTCCAGCATCTCTTTCTTCAGACGAAGAGCCTTCTCTTTGATGTATGCTTCGATCTGCTTCTTCATATCGGCATTTTCCTCAACCGCTTTCTTAATAGCCTGCTGAATATTCGGCATATTGTTAAAGAACTGACGGACTTCGCGAATCAAATCTTCTTGTGCAAAGGCAACGTCTTCAGCAGCTTCGGCTGTAACAGCTTCGATACGACGAATACCGGCAGCAACCGAACTTTCACCAACGACACGTAAAGAACCGATCATACCTGTTGCCGGAATATGTGTACCACCACACAGCTCAATAGAAGTTCCGTATTTAACAACGCGAACGTTATCACCATATTTCTCTCCAAACAATGCCATGGCTCCTAATTTCTTAGCCTCTTCGATCGGCATGTTCCGATGTTCTTCCAATGGATAGTTGGCACGGATCTTTTCACCTACCAAACGTTCAACCTTACGGATTTCCTCATCTGTCACCTTCTGATAGTGTGAGAAGTCGAAACGCAAAGCGCTTGGTGATACATACGAACCTTTCTGTTCTACGTGTGTTCCCAAAACTTCACGCAAAGCTTCGTGCAACAAGTGAGTGGCTGAGTGGTTACATTCACATTGAATACGTTTCTTGGCATCAATCTTTGCCGTAAACACAGCTGATACGTCTTGAGGCAGTTTTTCTACAAGGTGAATCGGCAAGTTGTTTTCCCGCTTCGTATCTATCACAACAATCTTTTCATCACCGTTGATCAACCATCCGGTATCACCAACCTGACCACCCATTTCTGCATAGAACGGAGTCTTGTCCAGAACAATCTGATACAACACCTTATTCTTCTGTTTTACCTGACGGTAACGAAGAATTTCAGCATCATATTCAAAAAAGTCATAACCAACAAATTCAGTTTCTCCTTCTTTCAGAATAACCCAGTCGCCTGTTTCTACAGCGGCAGCATTACGGGCACGTTCTTTCTGCTTCTGCATTTCGACATTGAATTCTTCAATATCGGCATCCATACCATGCTCGCGCAAGATCAATTCCGTCAAGTCCAACGGGAAACCATACGTATCATATAAAGTAAAGGCATCAACACCGCTGATAGTAGTCTTTCCAGCAGCCTTTGTTTCTTCCATTTTCTTATCCAGCAAACGGATTCCGGTTTCAAGTGTACGCAAGAAAGCTTCTTCTTCTTCCTTGATTACCTTTTCAATCAATGACTTCTGAGCAATCAGTTCCGGATAAGCATCACCCATTGTCTCGATCAATACTGGCAACAGTTTATACATAAAGGCTTCTTTCCGGTTCAGGAACGTATATCCGTAACGAACGGCACGGCGCAAGATACGACGGATAACGTAACCTGCTTTTGCATTCGAAGGCAACTGACCATCAGCAATAGAGAAAGCGACAGCACGCAGGTGATCGGCAATCACACGCATAGCAACATCTACATTTTCTTCTTTTCCATATTCCAATCCAGACATCTGAGAGATAGCCTGAATGGTCGGCTGGAAAATGTCTGTATCATAATTCGAATGTTTACCCTGCAGTGCACGAACCAGACGCTCAAAGCCCATACCGGTATCGATTACATTCATCGACAGTTTTTCCAGTGAGCCATCAGCTTTCCGGTTAAACTGCATGAAGACCAGATTCCAGATTTCAATTACCTGTGGATTATCTTTGTTGACCAGTTCACGTCCGGGAACTTGTGCTTTTTCTTCCGGCGTACGCGAATCCAAGTGAATTTCCGAACAAGGGCCACAAGGACCGGTATCACCCATTTCCCAGAAGTTATCATGCTTGTTTCCATTGATAATATGATCTGCCGGAACATGTTTTGCCCAGTAAGAAGCGGCCTCATCATCACGTTCCAGATTCTCTTCTTTAGAACCTTCGAATACGGTTACATACAGATCTTTCGGATCCAGATGTAATACATCTACCAAGTATTCCCAAGCCATATCAATGGCACCTTCCTTGAAGTAATCGCCAAAACTCCAGTTACCAAGCATTTCGAACATCGTATGGTGATACGTGTCATGCCCTACTTCTTCCAAGTCGTTGTGCTTACCGCTCACGCGAAGGCACTTCTGAGAATCGGCTCGCCGGCGAGGTTCCGGATCACGGATTCCCAAGATAATATCTTTCCACTGATTCATTCCCGCATTGGTAAACATCAATGTAGGATCGCCCTTTACTACCATGGGCGCAGACGGCACAATTTGGTGTCCTTTAGAAGCGAAGAACGCTTTAAACGATTCACGGATTTCTTTTGCTGTCAACATAATATATCTATCTAGTTCTCGTTAATATTCTGAAAAACAATTTGCAAAAGTACAGCAAATTATTATTTTTGCAGCTATCCAAGCAACAAAATATTCAATGAAACTATTTAAAAACAGGAAAACATATTATTTATACAACCCCAACGCGCTGGATTATGAACGTGTTTATCCTTCGGCTAAAGACCGTTTGTTTTCTGTTCTGCGACATTTGAGTACAGGCATTGCGTTTGGTATCGCGACTTTCTTTGTCATGATGCATGTCATTGATTCACCGCGTGAATCTCAATTGAGAAAAGAGAACAAACTGTTGCAAACCCAATATGAAGTACTGGATTTACGTCTGAACAACGCCATGGAAATTCTGGATGATATCCAGCAACGGGACGAAAATCTGTACCGGGCCATTTTTCAGGCAGAATCCATTCCTGAATCCGTCCGCAAATCCGGCTTTGGCGGAACCAACCGATATAAACATCTGATGGAACTTAGCAATGCCGAATTGGTTGTCTCGACTACCCAAAAGATGGACATGCTTCGTAAACAGCTTTATATCCAGTCTAATTCACTGGAAGAACTGATTGAGATCGGAAAGAATCAGAAAGAACGGGCAAAATGTATTCCTGCCATTCAACCTATTTCCAACAAAGACCTACGGCAAACAGCTTCTGGTTACGGTATGCGAATCGATCCGATTTACCGTACGCCCCGTTTCCACTCAGGCATGGACTTTTCAGCCAAGGTTGGAACAGATATTTATGCTACAGGTGATGGGAAAGTCACCATGGCAGGTTGGAAACAAGGTTATGGTAACTGTGTCATGATTGATCATGGTTATGGATACCAGACCTTATACGGACACATGAGCAAGTTCAAGGTCCGTGTCGGACAAAAGGTAAAACGCGGAGAAGTAATTGGTGCTGTCGGAAACACCGGAAAATCAACGGGTCCGCATCTGCATTATGAAGTGATTGTTCGCGGCCGTTACGACAATCCTTCCAAATATTATTATATGGACCTGACTCCGGAAGAATACGACCGGATGATACAGATTGCAGACAACCACGGTCAGGTAATGGATTAGGAGACAAATCGTATGGCCATCAAGAAAGACAAACTGCAGAAATTATATTATTCCATCAGCGAGGTGGCACAGATGTTTGATATCAATGAGTCGGCACTTCGGTTTTGGGAGAAAGAGTTCGACATGATCAATCCGCGGAAGAACGAGAAAGGGACTCGATTCTACAAAGAGGAAGACATTGAATCCGTCCGTGTAGTCTATTACCTGCTTAAGGAACAAGGCATGACATTAGCTGGAGCCAAGAAGAAGTTACGAGACAACAAAGAAAAGGTCATTCGGCAAGTGGAAGTAGCCAACAAGCTCAAACTCATCCGGGCAGAGTTATTATCCATAAAGGAAGCCTTTGACCGAATTGATCCAGAAGAATGAAGATTGAGGAAGATAAGAAATCAAGCAAAGCACAAATTATTGGGCTTTTGTAATGTATTCCGGAAGAAAAGCCGTACCTTCGCTTACCTATTAAGAAATATAAAATAACTAATAACATACAATATGGAAATTACAGGAAAGATTATAGCAGTCCTGCCTGAACAAGGTGGCGTCAGTAAAAACGGAAATGAATGGAAAAAGCAGGAATATGTACTGGAGACACACGACCAGTATCCGAAAAAGGTTTGCTTTCAATTATTTGGCGCCGACAGAATTGCGCAGGCAGCCATCCAACCAGGAGAGGAACTGACAGTTTCATTCGACATTGAAAGTCGTGAATATATGGGCAAATGGTATACCAATATCAATGCCTGGAAAGTTGAACGCCCTGCAGCAACAACGGCTAATCCTGCTTCTGCCAACATTACACCGGATAACATTGTACCATCAGGCGCTCCGATGGCTGCTCCAGACTTTGGCCCTTCTAATCCGGTTGACGACCTGCCGTTCTAATAATTGATAATGGACAACGGACAATTATAATTTTAACAACATAAAAACAGGCGCGAACTTCTATCCATTCGTGCCTGTTTTATTTATATCTGCTTATATTCTATTAATCCGCGATACGAGAAACCGACTTGATATTATCTATCTTCGAAAGACGGACACACAGCTTCTGGATGTCTTCCACATCATGAACCTTCAGTTTGATGCGTCCTTCAAATACCCCGTCTTTCGCTTCTATCAGAAGCCGGATAATATAGACATTAAACTCTTCCGAGATGATTTTTGTGATCTCATTCAATACACCCAGCGAATCGATACCTTTAACCTCCAGTGTCGCTTCGAAAGAAGAAAGCTGATGGCTGCTCCATACCGTATTCAGGATACGTTCGCCAAAGCTGCTTTTCAGTCGCATGGCTATCGGACATGAACGCTTATGCACAACCACATTCCCATCGTCATTGATAAAGCCCAACGATTCATCTCCCGGTATTGGCTTACAACAGTCAGCAATCACATAATTCCGTTCAAAAGCCTCTTCTTTCAGGATATACGGCTTCTTCTTATCATATACCGGTTTTTCCTTCGTTTGCGTCTCATTAACGGCCTCTTCCGGAGTCGATTTTGAATACTTGGTTGCTCGATGTAAGGCTTGCTTTACATATTTAAAGAGACCGTTTTCATCTTTCTCCCGGAAAAGCTTACGAACATTTTCCGGCAACACTACATCACCTTTCTCAACTGAATAGTACAAGTCGTCACGCTTACTGAAGCCATAATACATCGCCAGCTTATCCAAATTCTGTGCTGAAGGTTCTACTCCAGACTTCTGGCAGGCTGCTAACACCTTCGCTTCTCCGCCTTTGATCGTTTCCTTTCGGATACGACGCACCACAGCAGTAATCTTGGTTCGTGCTCTAGCCGTCGTCACAAAATTCAACCATTCCGCCTGCGGTGTCTGGGATCGGGAAGTCAATACTTCCACCTGATCTCCGCTACTCAACTTGTGACTCAGAGGAACCAGTTTATGATTTACTTTCGCACCAATACATTTGTTTCCCACATCAGAGTGCAAAGCATAAGCAAAATCCAAAACAGTCGCACCTTGTGGCAAGGTCTTCAATTCACCCTTTGGGGTAAAGACAAATATTTCAGATGAAAAGAGATTCAATTTAATGGTATCCAGAAAATCCAAGGCATTCGGATCGGGACTTTCAAGAATTTCGGTGATTGTCTGAAGCCATTTATCCAGTTCCGTATCTTCCTCAACATGATTTTCCTTATACTTCCAATGCGCAGCAAAACCTTTCTCTGCAATGTCGTCCATTCGGCGACTACGGATCTGTATTTCTACCCATTGTCCGTCCGGTCCCATTACGGTCAGATGCAATGCCTGATATCCATTAGCCTTCGGACGACTTACCCAATCCCGAATACGATCCGGACGGATACGGTAAATATCCGTAATCGCAGAATAGATATCCCAGCACTGATTCTTCTCATCCACTCCTGGTAACGGATCGAAGATGATACGAACGGCATAAATATCATAAATATCTTCGAAGGCAACTTTCTTTGCCTGCATCTTGTTCCAAATGGAATAAATGGATTTCACGCGGGCTTTCATTTCATAATTCAGCCCCATTGCCTTCAACTTGGCATCCACCGGTTCGGCAAAATGCTTGAATAAAAGTTCGCGGGCAGAAGCCGTTGCTTCCAGTTTCCGGCGGATAGCTTCATACTCCTGCGGATGTTCATATTTGAAACTCAGGTCTTCCAGTTCTGTCTTAATGGAGAATAAACCAAGGCGATGCGCTAACGGAGCATACAGATAAAGCGTTTCACCCGCAATCTTAAATTGCTTGGCAGGCAACATGGAACCTAAAGTACGCATATTATGCAGGCGATCGGCGATCTTGATCAAGATCACACGAATATCATCACTCATCGTCAAGAGTAACTTGCGGAAGTTTTCTGCCTGGGCAGAAGCCTGTTCACCGAAGATACCACCGGAGATTTTAGTCAGTCCGTCCACAATCTGGGCAATCTTATCGCCAAACATATTGCGGATATCTTCTACGGTGTATTCCGTATCTTCCACCACATCGTGTAACAAGGCTGCACAAATAGAAGTAGAACCCAATCCCATCTCACTGCAGACAATCTTGGCTACAGCGATCGGATGCATGATATACGGTTCTCCTGAACGACGTTTCACGCCGTCGTGTGCCTGCTTGGCAAAATTGAACGCCTTGGTTATACGTTCTACCTTACGGCGATGATTGGAATTCAGATAATCCTGTAACAGGTCATTAAACCCGTCTTGTATCATTTGTTCGTCAGGAGACAGTTTTGACGCTTCCGTTGTTCCTGCATTTGGTTTATTTGTATTTAGCATGTCCTTCATTTCTTCCATGGCACAACCCCCCAGCTTTATGATGTGTAAACACAAATATAGGAAATATTTGTTAAGGGCATACTATTTGGGCAAGAAAAAGAAAAAACAATCTTATCCGACCGGGATTTTCAATACTTGTCCCGGAATAATTTTGGAATCCGACAGGTTATTGGCCTGTTTCAAAGTCTGTGCTGACACTCCGGGATATTTGGAGGCTATCGAATACAAGGATTCTCCCGAACGAACCTTGTGGGCGATATAACCGTCTTTCTTTTCTGCTTTTTGGGCAGGCGAAGCTGATGCAGCTTTCTCCTTCTGGGCATTCTTGGCAGACAAATAAACACCTCCGTTATCAACATACAGCTTCAGACGTTTTCCGCGTGCCAGCCGATTCGATGATAGACGGTTCCATTTCTTGATTTCTTGTGGTGTGACACCATAACGATTAGCAATCGTATAGATATTCTCATTCTTCAAGACAATATGTGTCACCTGTTCCAGTGTCGCTACTCCCGAGGTAGAACCACCGTTGATTGTAACAAGATAAGAAGGCAAAAACTCTTCTACCTGATACTGATAGATGGAGTCTTCTTTATCAACAAACGCATACGTATCACTTGCCGGAAGTTTCAATACGGCATCACCGGTATTTCCGGGAACTATATCCCGCTTATATTGCGGATTCAAAGCCCTCAACTGTTCCAAGTCTACCTGAAGCACTTCCGATACTTGTTGCAAATGCAGCATCTTGTTCACATGAATGGTATCTGTTGCCAGAGGTAAATTGGTCACCAACGGACAAAGGTTATGATCGCAATAATAATTCATCACATAATTAGCGGCAATAAACAACGGCACATACGAACGGGTTTCTTTCGGCAAGTAAGGAAATATATCCCAGAAGTTCGTCTTTCCACCCGAACGTTTGATTGCTTTATTGACATTTCCCGGTCCGCAATTATAGGATGCCATCACCAAGCTCCAGTCTTTATAGATAGCATACATATCCTTGAAATAGGCGCAAGCTGCTTCTGTAGCCTTCATCGGATCGCGACGGTCGTCCACCAAACTGTTAATCGTCAATCCATATTGTTTACCGGTCGGAAGCATGAATTGCCACAACCCGCAAGCTCCAACTCGCGACAAAGCAACCGGATTCAAGGCACTTTCAACCACAGCCAGGTATTTCAGTTCGATAGGCAAGCCATGTTTATCAAGTACTTCTTCTATGATCGGGAAATAATAGTCGGCCATGCCCAACATATAACGCACCAGATTTCGGCGTCGCTCGGTATAAAGATCAATGCAATCGCGTACTACATTGTTATATGGCATGGGAATAATACGGGGCAAACTAGCCAAACGACTGGCATATACCGAATCAGGGAAATAAACATTCTCTTCATCATCATGACAATAATCCTCCCGTTTGGTGAAATACTGTACATGCCATGAATGAAGTAAACTATCAATATCCGAATCCAAACTTTCCGGAATAATACCAACTATTTCTTCTACGATCGAATCGGCAGGCAATGTCGAACTGGGATATTCCTGTTCCAATTCTTGTCCGCATATCGGCATCGCACCGTATGCTAAACATACCAACAAAACAACTAGTCTTTTCATGCTACTAAAACTTGATACTGCAGTTTAATCCATACGATCGGGAACTATAAGCCGTCTGTGGTGTAACCGAAGGCTCCCAATGCATGGATAAATCCGGAGATATGTCAAAATCAAACAGCTGGGCATCCACATAGGCATCAATAATAGACAACGCGTAAACACCTACTGTTATGATAATACTTAAATCACGATAACGGCGGTAATAATCTTTCCGGTTCTTCAACTGGGTCTGGAAATTGGTATTGGTAACCCATTCTTTCGGATCATACCCGATACCTAAGAAATCCTGCCAACTGGTATGAAACTCTTCTACCGGCCGGTTCGGCTCTTCCGCGTCTATCATAATATCCTTATAGGCAGTAGAGTAGTCCTGATAATTACGGTTATTCCACGTTACCGCATACATACAACCCATCAAACCTCCGTAAACAATGGGCAATTTCCAGAACTTCCGGTTATAAATCTGACCTAAACCCGGAACAAGAGCCATCAAAACGGCTTTCTTCGGATCCGGTTTGAATTCCATCTTGATTTGGGCCGGCTTCGGCAAAGAATCAGCCGCCAGCATCACCGACCGCACAGTCAAATCGGCAGCTGCTTCTATCCGCGAGGAATCAGTCTTTATTTCAAACGACTTCGCATCTTGGGCAAATCCCCACGACGAACAACTTATAAAAGCCAGACAAACAAGTAGAATCCGGTATATCATTTCAAATTATCCAACAAGCTGATCAATTTTTCCAACTCTTCTTCTGAAGCAAACGGGATCGTTATCTTTCCTTTGCCCTTCTTATTACAAACTAGCTGAACTTTCGTCTGGAAAAATCTCGACAAATGTTCTTTCAACAGATCAAATTCTTCAGGCAGGGTTTCCTTTTTCTTCTTCTCATCTGCCGGTTTCTGAGGCAATGTTTCTCCCTCAGCCACCGAACGGACCATTTCTTCTACCTGACGGACCGACAAATCTTCTGCCAGAATCTGCTCATAAAGAGCCAACTGTACTTCGGGATCTTCAACAGGCAATAAGGCACGTGCATGTCCCATATCAATCCGTTTATCTTTCAGTCCAACCTGAATTTCGGCCGGTAATTTCAGCAAACGAAGATAATTGGCGATTGTAGCTCTTTTCTTTCCGATCCGTTCACTCAGCTTTTCCTGAGTCAATCCGTAGGTCTCGATCAGTTTCTGGTAAGCCAAAGCGATTTCGATAGCATTCAAATCCTCACGCTGGATATTTTCTATCAATGCCATTTCCACCACATTGTCATCAGCTGCCGTACGGATATACGCCGGAATGGAAGTAAGTCCAGCCATTAAAGAAGCCCGGTAACGACGTTCTCCTGAAATGATCATATACTGCTCTGCTCCGGTTTCCTTGAGTGTAATCGGCTGAATCACTCCTAACGAACGGATCGAAGCGGCCAGTTCTTCCAAGGATTCTTGCTCGAATACAGAACGAGGCTGTTCTGGATTGGGCTGGATTTTACTCAACTCAATCTCACTAATAGACGATGAGCCACTTGTCTTCAAGTCGTCCATCGTAATCAATGCATCCAAACCACGGCCCAAAGCCGATCTTTTCATTACCATAAATCTCCCTTCTTAACCGACAATATCAACTATTACTTATTCTTATCTATTAATTCCTGTGCCAATTGCATATAATTCAGAGAACCCTTCGAATCGGCATCATACAAAAGCACCGGCTTTCCATAGCTGGAAGCCTCACTTAACTTCACGTTCCGTTGAATGACGGTATTAAATACCAAATTCTGGAACGGGCGCTTTACTTCTTCATAAATCTGGTTAGCCAAACGAAGGCGTGAATCATACATGGTCAGCAGAAAACCTTCTATCTCTAATACCGGATTTAGTTTTGACTTGATAATCTTAATTGTATTCAGCAATTTGCTAATTCCTTCCAACGCAAAATATTCACATTGTACCGGGATAATCACCGAATCGGCTGCTGTCAGCGCATTGACAGTAATTAATCCCAACGAAGGTGAACAGTCTATCAGAATATAATCATACTTTGTTTTCAGAGGAACCAGTATGTGTTTCAATATCTGTTCGCGATTGTCCATATTCAGCATCTCAATCTCCGCACCAACCAAATCTATGTGAGATGGAATAATGTCCAAACCTTCTATTTCCGTTGGTACGACGGCTGTCTGTGCATCATTTCCGTTCACCAGACATTCATAAATGGAAACTTCCACATTTCGGATATCAACTCCCAAACCGGAAGAAGCATTTGCCTGCGGATCAGCATCAACAACCAATACTTTCTTTTCTAGGGCGGCCAATGAAGCGGCTAAATTGATCGTCGTTGTTGTTTTACCAACCCCGCCTTTCTGATTTGCCAAAGCAATAATCTTTCCCATAAAATTGTACCCATTAAAATCCGGGTACAAAACTAAACATTTAAAATTGAATCACATTCGTTTATTCTGAAACAATCGTTGCATTGTTGATAACTTTCGTGAATTGTTGATAACTTATCAGGCGTTTATTGGAGATTTTCTTCCTGTTGCCGCATTTCTTTATTTCTTTTCCGATCCAACCACACACCTGCAATATACAACGGTACAGCCAGTGCACAGGTTAAAACCAACGACAGATAAGGTGTCATTTCTTCCAGAATAACACGCATGGTTAATTTATTGGCATACATGTAATAAAAAGCACCTGCGGCAAGTAGCAGATACACCAGAAACCAACCCAACCAGGAAGCTGTAGAAGGCATATTCGGTACAAAAGCAATTTTAGCTGCCTGTTGCTGACGTATCAAAGCCATGATACGGGTATTCAACGAGGCGGAAGGGCGTTCGGCCGTTCCTTCCATCAAGCGGCGAGTCAGTCGGTCAAGATCCTTATTTTCCATATTTACAGTAAATTTCTCATTTCATTCTTCATTCGCTTTTCCAACGCTGTATAGAAATGTTTACGCGCCCGGAAAAGTTTTGTTTTCACATTCGATTCGGAAAGATCCGTGATTTGAACGATCTCTTCCACCGAACATTCATCCAGATAATATAATGTCAATAACAGAGCCTCATCTTTTTCCAGTGTCTTCAATATCTGCGAGATGATTTCTTTTCTATCTTCTCTCTCCAGCAGGGAAGTAGCGGTTTCTTGTTCTGCTAGTGAGACATCTCCGGCCTCTACTTCGTCATAATCAGAAAAAAGATGTTGCCCGCGCAAAGCAGTCAAAGCCGTCCGGTAAACAATCCGATAAAACCAGGAAGAAAACTTACTGTCAAAACGAAAGTCAGGCAAAGCCTGATACATTTTCAAGAATGCATCCTGTACTACTTCTTCGGCATCCTCCCGATTTTCCACGATTCGAACGGCTATGGTATAGGCCATTTTCTCATATTTGGCTACCAGGCATGAGAAACTTTGCATGTCTCCCGCCAGAATAGCGGCTATCCAACGACGTTCATCCATTGATTACAGTTGTTCGATCCTACGCTCAGTATCTGCATTCATTTTCTTGTCTTCCAGACGTTCTTTCATCTGCAATTTGCGGGAAAGTGCGAAATAAACAATGAAACCAAGACCGCCGAACAAAACAGCAAACGTAGGGATCACCATAAACTCAAAATCGTTTTCCGGAACCGATGGTTCAACAAACATACCTACAATCAGGCCGATTGCCAGTCCCACCATAAACAAACCATTCCGCAATGCCGGATAACGGTTCGGACTTCGTTCGGGTTCTGCCAAGATAACTCCCTTATCAATCATCTTGATGCGTTCTTCGTGACGGTTACGAAGCAGAATAACCCATCCTGTACCTAAGGCTGCAACCGGGAAAATAAAAATACCGATAACGGCTACCAATCCTATTAATTCATCCATATCTGTAACTTTTAAATGGTTAGTAATTAAGTTCATTTATCCATAAGACTACACGACTTAAACTCTGGTTACAGAAAAGCCCGAGATTAACACATCTTAACCTCGGGCTCTTTATTCAATTGTTCAACTATATATTAGTCAAGAACCTTAATACGAATGTTACGATACCATACGTTATCACCATGATCCTGCAAACCGATGAAACCTTCTTTCTTTTCACCACCGCAGTTCAACAGCAATTCGTATGCCAACGGCCATTTGTCTTTGCTGAATTTACTCTTATCCAACATTTCTTTCCAAGCCGGAGTCCACATGTGGTATTCAACAACTGGAGAATCACTGTTCAGATAATGAGCGATTGTTCCTTTGTAGCAAAGGATCTTACCCTTGTTCCATTCGCCATAAGGTTTAGCATTCTGCGGTTTAGCCGGAATCATATCATACAAAGAAGATGATTTACGGTTACCGTCAACACCCAACTTAGCATCTGGATGGTTTTCGTTATCCAATACCTGGTATTCCGGAGCAGAAATATATGAAGGCTGACCTTCAACTTCCTGAATCATGATAAATACACCAGAGTTGGCACCTTTGTCTACCTTCCATTCGAATTCCAATTCGAAGTTGCTGAACTTGTGAGCGAAGATCAAATCGCCACCATCCTTAGCACCTGCTTCACCATTTCCTGAACCTTTGATGTGGATAGCGCCATCATCTACAACCCAAGCTGCCGGAACATCTTCACGGTCATAACCACGCCAACCGTTCAATGTTTTACCGTCAAACAAAGTGATCCAGCCATCGTTGTCTTTCGGGAAAGCAGACAAATCAACTGTCGGAAGATCCAATAATTTGTACTCAGGAGCTGCTGCTTCTGCTGCAGGTTCTTCTACCGGAGTTGTTTCAGCTGTTTCTGCTTTTTTGCCTCCATTACAAGATGCAAAGCACATCATCAGTGCTGCTGCACCAGCAAATAAAACTGACTTTTTCATTTTACTTTTTTATTTTGTTTAAAACCTTATCATCTAGGCATATCAGGCAACTTCCAACCGTCACGGTAGTTGTGCTTGATCAATTCAGCTGCGAACTGCTTAGCGTTAACAGGATCTGTCCAGTCTTTGTTGAATGAAGGATGACCATCATGAATAGTGAAACCATCCTTGATACAAGTCTTGATTGTTTCGTTGTCTGCAATATTGGTAAACTGCATGTTCTGACCATCCCATTCCAATGTCTTGTTCAAAGCCTGCAAACGGATTGCCAATACACCCATTACCACCATTTCATTGAACGGACCAGCTTCTTCGAAACGAGACTTCAACACACGACGGTTTTCTTTGCTTTCCTTACAAGCTGCAACCCAGTCCATTTCGTGGCCACCGCCCATAGCTTTCGGTACACGACGGCAAACTTTCGGAGCACTAGGAACACGACCTGACAACAAGAACGGCTGTTGACCGTAGCAACCACAAATCAATGTATCTTTTGTTCCGTGGAAGATTGTCAAACCACCACCAGGACCCATCAATTGTTTACCTTCTGGGAAACCTTTTGGACGATCCGGCATCATTCCGCCATCATACCAGTGAATTTCAACTTCCGGCATAGCGATCTTCGGCATATTTTCACGAGCCGGGAAAATCAATTTTACATGCTGAGCCTGAGGAGCACAAGCATTCAACAACAGTGTTGAAGAACCTTCTACTTTAGTAGGATAACCCAATTTCAGGGCTTTAAACGGCTGATGCAAGATGTGGCAAGCCATATCTCCCAATGCGCCTGTACCATAATCCCACCATCCACGCCAGTTCCAAGGATGATAGAGAGCGTTATATGGATTCAATTTAGCAGGACCTGTAAACAAATCCCAGTTCAATGTCTTCGGAATACGGTCTTCTTTTTCAGGAGCATTCAAACCTTGCGGCCAGATAGGACGGTCTGTAGCACATTCTACTTTGTAAACGTCACCGATTTCACCGTTCCAGATCCATTCGCAAACCAAGTCTGTTCCTTCATCTGAAGAACCTTGGTTACCCATCTGAGTAGCAACACCTGTTGATTTAGCCAAGTTTGTTAACAAACGAGATTCATAAACAGAGTGAGTCAACGGCTTCTGGCAATATACGTGTTTTCCCAGAGTCATCGCATCGGCAGTAATCATAGCGTGAGTATGGTCGGCTGTAGCAATGATAACGGCATCAATAGAGCTTGCCATTTCATCATACATCTTACGATAATCCCAATATTTCTTAGCATTGGGGAATTCATCGAATACACCTTTCGCATATTTCCAGTCAACATCGCAAAGTGCTACCAGATTTTCTGTATCCTTTACGTGACTGATATTAGCATGACCCATGCCACCGATACCTACGGCAGCGATATTCAACTTGTCAGTCGGAGCTACATATCCGTGACTTTTTCCTAAAATAGAATTAGGAGCAATTGTAAACGCGGCAGCAGCTGCAGCGCTTCTCTGAAGGAATGATCTTCTACTAATTGACATAATAATTTAATTTATAGATTAGCACACTAATGTTTTTCACTTACCTCTTGTCTTAATCCACTATGCAGTGAACCAAGGTTGTTGCAAATATAAGGATACATTAATTACCAACAATCATATTTCCGATAAAATCTTTAATAAAATAATTTTTTTTAACAGCAAAATCCTTTTTATTTTAACCTGCAAGCAGGATAAATAATCAGAATGTTATCAACTTAACAAGGATACAGCCTCCCGATATCGGCCAAACTCCCTGATAAATTATTGCTGTTTGCCTGAGCTACCAATCCAAGACCAACGAGGTCGGCGTACAAACCTCGGCACTTTTTAATTTTTTGACATATTATATAGTAAAGCTTTACCTCAGCTGTGCTAAAGCTAGTAACCAAGGAGATTTCTATCATAAACCTACGAGAGGCAAAAAGAAATTACGCGCATTACACGCAACTTTTTTCTTGCTTTTCTGTTTATATAATTAAGGAATAGAATATCCGATTCGGATTCCAGGAAGAAATAATAACAGAAAAAGGGCTGAAGACACAGCTAAAATGAAGGCATACATACAGCATATCTACGATTTTTACCGGGAAGGTTTTCGAAACATGAAGGTGGGAAAACTTCTCTGGCTGATTATCCTCATCAAGCTCTTCGTCATTTTCTTTGTCCTGAGAATCTTCTTTTTTCCTGATTTCCTAGGGAAATATAAAACTCCGGCAGAAAAAGGAGAATATGTTTCGGGGGAATTGGTCAACCGGGCTCATTCATTTATTAAATAACATCGTGCACCATGATTGCGAATATCGACACCTCACTGATCGACTGGTCGAGAGCTCAGTTTGCTCTCACAGCCATGTATCATTGGCTTTTTGTGCCTCTTACATTGGGTTTGGGTATCATCCAGGCCCTGATGGAAACGCTGTATGTAAAAACAGGTAAGGAGTATTGGAAAACGACTGCCCGTTTTTGGATGAAACTGTTTGGAATTAATTTCGCCATCGGTGTTGCGACCGGATTGATTCTCGAATTTGAATTCGGGACAAACTGGTCCAATTACAGTTGGTTTGTAGGAGACATATTCGGAGCTCCGCTTGCCATCGAAGGCATTGTGGCCTTTTTTATGGAAGCAACCTTTATAGCCGTCATGTATTTCGGCTGGGAGAAGGTGAGCAAACGCTTCCATCTGGCTTCCACGTGGCTGACTATTGCCGGAGCTACCCTTTCTGCCTTATGGATTCTGGTAGCAAACGCCTGGATGCAATATCCGGCAGGTATGCACTTCAATCCGGATACCGTGCGAAACGAAATGCTTGATTTCTGGGCAGTAGCTCTCTCTCCGGTAGCCATCAATAAGTTTTTCCATACGGTTTTGTCCGGTTGGGTAACAGGAGCGACCTTTGTCATCGGTGTGAGTTGCTGGTATTTATATAAGAAACGCGAACAGGCTTTTGCACTGCGGAGCATCAAGGTAGGAGCTATCTTCGGATTAGTGGCTTCTGTGCTTTTGCTTTGGACCGGTGATGGTTCGGCTTATCAGGTAGCCGACAAGCAACCGATGAAACTGGCCGCCATGGAAGGTTTGTATCAAGGTGAAAAAGGAGCCGGACTGGTGGGTATCGGAATTCTGAATCCAAACCGTAGTTCGTATGACAGCCCGGAAGATCCATTCCTCTTCAAAATAGAAATCCCAAAGATGCTTTCACTACTGGCTGAACGAGACGCAGATGCCTTCGTTCCGGGCATCACCGACCTGATTGAAGGAGGATATACGGACAAGACAGGGCAACCTGCCTTATCAGCCGAAGAAAAGATTGCCAAAGGGAAACGGGCCATTCAAGCATTAGCCGATTATCGCCAGGCCAAGAAAGAGAAAGATGAAGCCGGTATGGCAGCTCATCGGACTGTATTGGAAGAGAATTTCGCCTACTTCGGATATGGATACCTGCAAGATCCGTCGGAACTGATTCCTCCGGTCGGACTCTCGTTCTATTCATTCCACGTGATGGTTCTTTTGGGCGGATACCTGATCCTGCTCTTCCTGGCCATTTGGATACTGCACCGGAGATCCGCTTTCCTCCAGATGCGCTGGTTGCATCTCGTTGCTTTATGGAGTATTCCTTTGGCTTATATAGCGGGACAGGCAGGATGGATTGTGGCAGAAGTAGGCCGACAGCCGTGGGCAATCCAGGATATTCTGCCAACGATAGCCGGTATTTCCCGACTCGAGACGGCTTCAGTACAAACAACCTTCTTCCTCTTCCTGATTCTGTTTACCGTTTTGCTCATAGCCGAACTGCGGATTCTGATCAAGGCCATCCAAGCCGGACCGGAAACAGAAACAGCCCATTCACAGACTAACGAATACGAGTAATATCTTAAATAAAATGATTCTATGGAAACATCAACTTATATATTCTTACAGCATTACTGGTGGTTTCTCATTTCGCTTTTAGGCGGACTGCTGGTTTTCCTTTTATTTGTTCAGGGCGGCCAGTCGCTGTTGTTCCAACTCGGAAAGACGGAAGCCCAACGACAGCTACTCCTCGAATCGACCGGAAAGAAATGGGAACTGACGTTCACTACCCTGGTTACTTTCGGCGGAGCTTTCTTTGCTTCTTTCCCATTATTCTATTCAACCAGTTTCGGTGGTGCTTATTGGGTATGGATGCTCATCTTGCTATGTTTCGTATTACAGGCGGTCTCATACGAATACCAGATGCGGAAAGGAAACCTGCTCGGTAAAAAGACCTACCGCATCTTTCTGCTGATTAATGGAATTGCCGGACCCGTCTTATTGGGGACAGCCGTCGGAACATTCTTCAACGGCGCCGAATTTATCGTGCATAAAGAACAATTAAGCGTTCTTTCTATGCCTGTCATTTCCCAATGGGCAACGCCTTGGCATGGATTAGAGGCCGTATTGAATATCTGGAATGTCTGCTTGGGAATTGCCGTCTTTTTCCTGGCTCGCGTTTTAGCCATCCTATACTTTATGAATAATATAGACGACGAATCCATCAGAAGCCAAAGTTGGAACCGCTTGTTGCCTGAAAGTATCGCATTCCTGCTGTTCTTCCTGGCTTTCCTGGCCCATTGGCTGATAGCCGATGGCTTTGCCGTCAAGCCGGATACACAGGAAATCTTTATGCAGTCTTATAAATATGCCCTGAACCTACTGCAAATGCCTTATGTAACCGGCATCTTACTGGTTGGTGTAATCTTGGTTTTATGGGGAATCGGGAAAACTTATCTGAATCCTTCTTATCGGGAAGGTATCTGGTTCAGCGGAACGGGAACAGTGCTGACGGTTCTTGCCCTTTTATTGTGTGCCGGTTGGAATCATACCGCTTACTATCCGTCAATAACCGACTTACAAAGTTCACTGACACTGCAGAACAGTTGTTCCAGTCCGTTTACCCTGAAAGTCATGAGTTACGTATCGATCCTGATACCATTCGTCCTGGCTTATATTTTCTATGCATGGAGAGCTATCGACTTAAAACCGGGGAAGAAATAAACGGAAGGAACAGGCTTATAAAACTAGAAACGGCGTAGCTTCCCGCTAGGCCGTTTCTACATTTAACCGTTTTAAACAAAAAGAAAAAGTTAGTCAAGGTTTAACTTAATAACCATTTTAAGATGATCATAACTATCTTTACTTAAAAAGGACAGCGAACAAATATAATAATATAAACTCGAAACAAACAAGTAAAAGCTGCCATTTTCAAGTTTTTTTACACAATCCTTGAAGATTTACATTATCTTTGCACAAATGTTTCATTCTTATGGCGGATTTTGAACTGAATATTTTAGGTTGTGGCTCAGCTTTACCCACAACACGTCATTTAGCTTCTTCACAAATCGTTGACTTACGGGACAAATTGTATATGATTGACTGTGGAGAAGGAACACAAGTACAAATGCGGCGGATGCGAATCAAGTTCAGCCGTCTGAATCATATCTTTATATCGCACTTGCACGGTGATCATTGCTTTGGTTTACCCGGTTTAATATCTACCTTGGGCATGTTGGGAAGGAATGGCGACTTATTCATTCATGGTCCGAAAGAATTAGGAACCTATCTGGACGCCATGCTGCAGTTGTTTTGTCAGGGATTGCCTTTCCATATCCAGTTCAATCCGGTCAATACGCAGGAACATGCGTTGATTATGGAGGATCGTTCGGTTTCCGTCTATTCGATTCCGCTTAAACATCGGATTCCCTGTTGCGGATTCCTTTTCAAGGAAAAGCAGCGGGACGCGCATATCATCCGCGAAATGATCGACTTCTACCAGATTCCGGTAAAAGATATTCAATATATCAAACAGGGAGCGGATTACATCACGCCCGAGGGGAAATGTATTCCGAATCATCTCCTGACTCGTCCGGCAACACCAGCCCGTACGTACGCTTATTGTTCGGATACAGCCTATCTGCCGGAAATCATTCCTTACATTCGTCAAGTCGATTTATTATATCACGAAGCGACCTTTAAGGACGCCGATGCAGCCCGAGCCCACGAGACGTTTCATTCAACAGCCAAGGAAGCGGCAACCATTGCCCGTGACGCCGAAGTGAAGCGATTGCTGATCGGGCATTACTCTGCTCGCTATGAAGATCCGTTACCACTCAAACAGGAAGCCGTAAAGATTTTCCCCGAAACGACACTGGCAAAGGAAGGAATGAAAATCAACTTGTAAGGGAATTAGTAAATTGACAAGCCTGAAAAAGGAACAGATCATCACCAAACAAGGTTTTAGACAGCCAGACTACACTATCTAAAACCTTGTATCTACCGAGAGCTTATTAACCGCTCAATTATTTCATCCGGATATTCATATTCGAATACGAACCGCCATCAAAATAGATCGAACCGTTCTTACCGCCGTTTACTTCATAATATACGGCATCTTTTTCCTTCTCGCTCTTGGATGGTTCAAAACCATGCAGTTTACAGTGTCCATATTTCAGATTTTCTCCTTCCACCCGGAAAGAAGCAGACGAAGGCAAAGCCAGTTTAACGGCGCTGTAACGTGCTTCAACATGGATATCCTTGAATTTACCATTCACTTCATCCATCTCTAGTGTGCTATAATCTAACGATTCGACCTTCAGATCGTCTGACAGATAACCGATCTTACATGTACTGTATTTCACATCGGCAGTCATAGACTGTACTTTCTCGGCTTCCAGCTGACCATATTTTAACTCGAGGGCTAACTGGTCGATTTCTCCTACCTGAAGATTCGAATACTTGCTGTCTGCATTCAGGGTTGAAGCAGACTGGACCGTAGCCTTGCCACAATAACCCAGATCGAAATCACCTACCTGCAAGGCACCTAACGTCACATTACTGTATTTGGCTTCCAGTTGTAATGGCTGTTCAAAGCTTCCGCCTTCTATATTGCCATACTTGACTGTTAATTGGCAACGGGCCGGATTCTTGACCGGCATCAGGATATTCCCATAATGCTGTTCCAACTTACTGGAAATCCACGAAGGCATACTGACGTAATATTGGATATCCAGTTTGCCGTTACGGATCGAAACATCCGACATTTCGGTGATACCCGAAATAACATTTCCTTGTTTATCAAACTTAATCTTAATCCGATCCAGATTTCTCTTGTTGTCCTGCTCATTACGCGACTTGACTTCAACTACAACCCGGAATGCCACTTCTGCTTTGTCCCAATGGGTAATGGTGATTCCTCCGTATTTGTTGGAGATAAACAGTTCATCACTCTTGTTGGCCGGGAAACTCTTTTCATATTCCTTCTTGTTCACTTCATCCGGCTCTGCGGCTTGGGCAGCCAGACAGAAAAGCAGACACATGCATGTGCACCAAAATCGTAATAACGTTGCTTTCATATTATTCTTCGTTTTTAAGTTTCTTCGTTTTATATTCGTCTTGCTAAATAGTAACCTACCAACCGATCACTCTTCCTTCACCCGATTCAATTGCTGGCAAAGGATTTGCATGCTGTTCAGACTGTTCTGGTATTGCTGGTTGATGGCAAAGATGCCTTCATCCGAACAAGGCAAAGTGGGCAGTACCTGATTGTCGAATTGTTGACAGGAAGCTTCTATCTGCAAGGCAGCTTCCAATAAATGCGTCACGGCTTCGGAAGGATTTTCCTTGCTGGCCGTTTCCAATTCCATCAGATGATCTTCCAGTTGCATTCGGTAATAGGTATGTAACTCCCCCATTTCTGAATGGAGTTCGCAAACATACGCATCAGGAGAAACCGGCTGCTGCATCCAGAAAGGAACAGACAGGCAGAAGAACAAGGCAACAGCCGCGGCCAACGGAACCAGCTTATGCCATAACGGAACGACTTTCTTGGTTTCTTCCTTTTCCAGACGGGCAGCAAAACGTTCCAAATGTCCTTCAGGTAACGGGATTTCATCCAATGCTTCCCGATTCTGCTGAATATAATCTTTTAATCTGTCCATATATTTTTCTTCTCCTTCTTCTTTACAAAGCTTTCACCAATTCAACTAATCGCCGCTTTCCCCGCAAATACTGACTCCGCACACTCGACGGCTGAAGCTTCAGGATTTGAGCAATTTCTTCCATGTCATATCCTTCAAACAAGTAAAGCGACAAGACCATACGCGCCTGTGCCGGCACTTTCTCCAACGCATTCCGGACGGAAGCGACCGTCAGCAGCGTTTGTTCTTCCTGTTCACGCAGCTCTTCCTCGTCGTCTGCCATATCCGGTAGTGTTTCTTCTATCAGTTCTTCTTCCGGTAACCGCCTGCGCACATAATCAATGGCAGTACGGACAGCTATCCGGCGAATCCAGGCCTCAAAACAGAGTTCATCGTGATATTGATCCAGCTTGTCGAAAATCTTCAGGAAAGTATCTTGCATCGCCTCTTCGGCTTCCGGTGCATTGCCTACAATACGTAAGCAGATCGGATAAACCAACGGGGCAAACCGACGATACATCGCCAGCTGCGACTGGCGATGCCGTTTCCGGCATCCGGCTATTAAATCCTGAACTGAATCATCCATTTCTTTTTCTGTTTTCTATCTATAAGACGAAGACATCAAACCAAAGGTTGCAAAATCGGATAAGAATTTGGGAGATTATTTTTCCAAACAACCCAAAAGCACAAAAAAAGGCGTGCCATTGCTGACACGCCTTTCCTATCTTATTTGTCCTTATAGACTCAAATACTGTAAAAACACGCTTTCGCCCTCACGGGTTACTCGTTACAAGAATCATATCCGAATTCATGTGCGTGTAATTGTAATATATTCGTGTAATTCTTAGTAGAGACGCGGTCGCCACGGGTGCGAAACCCAGACGCGGCACGCCACGTCTCTACAGTTGTTTTATTAATCGTTAATTGTCAATTATCAATTGTCAATTATCAATTATTTTACTACTACCTTGAAGCTTTCGCCATCAACTGATACAACTACTACACCTTGAGGAGCAGCGATTGTTGCGTTGTCTGAAGAAACTACTTCGTTAGCTACTACCTTACCTAAGATTGTGCTTACGATTACGTTCTTGCCTTCAGCACCCTTAACTACTACGGCACCGTTTGTACCAGCTACTACTACGCTTGAAGCTGCAATGTTTTCGTTAGCTGTAGCCTGAGAGTCTTTGTCGATTGCGTTGAATACGAAACGAGCACCCTGGTTGATGAATTCACCTGTTACGTTATCATCAGTCTTATCACCAACTGCAACCCAATCATCAGTGAAGTCACCTGTATTGTGGTTACCATCATTGCTGTAGTACTTAGCCAATACCGGTACATTGTTGTGGATCTTGATCCATGCACCTGCGAATGAACCAACCTTAGAGTAGATTGAATAAGGTTTACCATTCTTGTTTGCTGAATCGTTAGATTCGATCAAGAAGCTACCTTCATCATCACCTGTATTTCTGAATGAGAATACAGCGTTGTTGTGTTTGCCATCCAACGGTACGATGTCATAAACCTTACCTAAGCTGTCTTCTGACAAGAACAACGGGTTGATGAACAACTTACCTGAACCATCTTTTGCTTCTTCTTTGATAGAAGCTAATGTGTACGGATATTTCAATACATACAAGCTATCACCACGGTGTACTGCTTCTACGAAGCCTAAGCGAGTGTAGTTGTCTGATTTGAACTTATCAGCATTTGTTACCTTGTCGATCAAAGCACTCTGAACTGAGTCATTGAAGTTGATCAAGAAGCGACCTTCTACATAACCCGGGAACCATTCGCCGTGACCACATGAGTGGTTGATACCGTGGTTAACACGGTCGTCGATTGTTACGTTGCAATATGTATAAGCAGGTACTGAATCTGCAGCTACTGCCAATAAGTACTGAGGCATACGAGTACCCATAGACTTAGCAACAGCGTCTACATAGAAGCCTTCGTTCTTAGTCGGCTTGTTCATATTCTCAGCTCCCAAGTAATTCATACTCCAACGCTGAGCTTCCTTAGATGAAGAATCTTCGAACAAGCTTTCGTTACCTTGTCTTTCGATTGTACGCAAGTCGATAGCTTTCTTGTTATTGTTAACATATTCGCTAGCAATAGTTGCATACAATGGACGATCTGCAGATACCAATGCAAATGCATCTGTTGATGTAGCACACAAGTTATCAACCTTTGTATCCAAAGAAACAGCTTCAACACCTAATTTACCAGTTACCTGACTGTTATTGACAACACGCTTAACCATCAATTTACCACCTTTGTAGTAAGCTTCATATGGAAAACCGTACTCATCTGTTTCAGGCACAAGTGTTAATCCCTTCAAATCCTCTTCTTTCGTAGCATTAACCTTAACGTAAGCAGGGCTATTTACCAAAGCATAACCATGAACTTCTTCACCATTCAATGTCAAGCAATTGTTTTCTTTCAATGTAACAATTGCGAATGACAAGTGATTGTTCGGATCATTGATTTCGTCTTCAGTAGCCACTACATACTTGTACTGGTTGTCGATAGCAACAAACTTATGATCGTTATCGATCAAGTTGGCATCTTTCACTTTGATCTTGTAGAATGTTCTGGTCAATTGAGTTGCCTTAGCAGCTTCACTTGCATAACCATACTCCTGTTCTTTTACATAAGCAAAATGATAAGTACCAGCATCTACCGTTTTCCAAGTACCAGTTGCTTCATCATACTCCTGTTTTGTATCCTGAACAGGAACCCAACCTTCTGAACGGAACAATTCGAATGAAGTACCTTCAGAACCTAAACGTACTTTGTTACTTTCATTACCTACAGTCAAGAAGTTGGCAACATTCAAATTATACATGTGCTGGAACATGTAAGTAGTGTTACGCAGATTTTCATCTGTTTCATTGAAATAGCCCAATTCATTTACATCTACCGGTGCAAAGGTTACTGTATCAGCACAATTATAAGTATCACGATAATGATCTACTACTGTTTCAGGTGTACCCCAATCAGTAGCCAACCAACCATAATGACGATGATCGATTGTAAAGAATTTACCATCACCTGCTGTATATAACTGACCAGCGAATAATTCATCAGCATATTCACGGTTGTAGATACGAACAGTCGGATTTTCATTTGCATTTACATCATCACCCTTCAAGCAAGGCTGTTGTTCAACAACCCACTGTGTTGCCGGCATGTGATTGAAATCTTGCTGACCTTGTTCTTCTACGTCATATACTACATGACCACCCATATCAGCTACCAAATTAGCACCGTTTACGCGATGTTCTGTCTGAGCTGTTGAGTACTTATTAGTAGCCAAGTTCATGAAGTAAACACCGCTTGCCATTGTTGCACGAGTCAAGTAAGTATAGCCATGATTGAACTTCAAACGAAGATTCATGTCTGCCTGATATGGAGAATCTGGATTAACTCGATTTGTCACATAAGCAGGGTTACCATTACCTTTGCACTGAGCTGCATAATTAGCCTCCGCTGCTTCGGCATTCTTAGGAGTACCAATAGTTAATAACTGAGCTTCATCTCCAACTTGAGAATTATTCATTGCAAATAAAGCAACAGGTATACCTTCTTTCTTATCAGACATCCAATTTCCATCAGTTGATGTATTACTATTATATGTAGTAGCGGCATTAACCGTATTCACCCACTTTTCTGAAAATTCTGTTGCCAAATGAGTCTTTTCAAATGGAGTTTCTGCTGCCATTTCCTTTGTATTCATACGGGAAGCATTCAACGGCTCCAATACCAAGCTATCATTGGTCGCATAATAAGTTACTTTCCAATGATAACGAGCTTCCAAAGCATCTGGATATCCATCGGTGATATATGCAGCATATCTATCAATTTCTTTAACGATCTTACGATCACCACCAGCTGCTCCATTTGACAAATAAGAGTACGGCTGAATCTTTACTTGTAAACCATCATGATTTGAAGTTGCAGTTTTAGGTTCATAAGTATGTTCACTTACATATAAATAACCATATTGCTTTTCATTACCAACCTGCTCAATAGCATCTTTTGTTCTTAACAAAATATCATATCCTGCATATTGATTTCCAGTTGGATTAGTTATCGTTTTAGAAGTTGCATTATACTTATTACGTGCTAAGTTTTCGTAATAAGCCTCAGCTACAAACTTTCCATCAGTAAATGCATGTGCAAATGGATTAGCTCCATCAACTACATTCAACGGTTCGTTTGTTCCCGGCTTCAATACTGTAAATTTAGCGAATTTACCAGCTTTATTACCTTCTTTAGCGTCACTCCAAGCATCGTATTCTCCAATATGATTGGTAAAAGACAAGAATGAACCATCAGCATCGACCATTGAGTTGATTTCTGCAGCATCCAAAACTTTGGCACCAGCTACAACCGGTTTGATTTCCAAAGCAGAGCCAATAGTTCCAATGAAATCCTGTGCATTTGCCTTTGAATCCTTCACTGCTATTACAGCCCAACCACCGTTTTCAGTAGCATCCAAACCGTTTTCACTCAAACTAGCAACAATATTTCCTGCGCCATAAGTTGCATTAGGAATATCTTGACTAGGATCAACATTTGCACCACCGGTTAAACCACGAACAGCACGCAAAGCCATTACAGAGTCAGTTCCATTATGGAAATAAGAATATACTTTCTTATAATTCAATTCGGCAGTACCATTATCTTCTGTAGTGTACCAAGCCCAATTATCAATACAGCCATCAGTTAAGCCCTTATTTTCATAAGTCCAACCAAAATTAGCCTTACTTTTACCCGAGAAAGTTGATGGAATTTCAAAATCACCATCAACACGCTGCAATGCATTTGTGTGATCAAAAGCCAACTCAAAACCGGTTTCTTTGTTTACATAGGTATAAACACGACCATTCGCAGAACGATCTGTTACCTTAATTTTCCACAAAGAATGAGTCAATGTTGCTTTTGTGATGTCCTGAGCTGTCAAATAAATCTTACCTGTAGAATAATCGCGTTCTGCCACCAAAACATAAGTACCATTCGTCACTCCTAAAGATACTGGATTAACTTCCAACTGGTAATAGTACTCCTGATTGATCTTTTTCACCCCGGAAATATTAGCATCCAAAGCTGCAGCCTTCACAAAACGGGTACGATAAGGTACTTCACCGTCTGTTGGACAGAACTGAGCTGCTACCGGAAATGAGCCAGCCAGTAAGGCTAAGGCCATCAAAGTAGAAAACTTTTTGTTCATAATAAATAAATTAATATTAATAATAGAGTAATAATAAATTCTTCTTTTTCTATCAAGCTTCCGAAAGTTCTAAAAACGGAAGCGGTGGCATTTCATTTTTAGCCACAACCAACAATGCAAAGGTAAATCCTTTTTTTATACCTGCAAATAAACTGACCTATTTTTTTATCAATTGGTTAGGTTTCTTATCAACCTCCTATTTTCAGGCGACAAAACCATGGGTTTGGATAACGAAACCAGGTTTCTATGATCGAAGTATAGCCAAGAGGTTGTTGCCAGTAGAGATTTCTATAGATGTATATATAATATAAGGTATAGAGATAAGATCGTATTCGTTCTTTCTGGCTTGACCCAGAAAGAACCAAAAGTTCAAGATCGTATCCGTTCTTTCTGGCTTGACCCAGAAAGAACCAAAGAAGTCAAGGCTCACACTGCGGAGGCTACGGTCTCGGTCGCTGCGCTAAAATCTCGGAAAACTCGCTTCGCTCAAACAGCCGAGATTTTTTAACGCTCCGCTCGGTCGACCGCTTAACGCCTCCTCCGTTAGGCCGAAACAATTGAAAATTGAAAATGGACAATTGAAAATTTATAAGGCCGGATTACATGGGGTATTTAATACCCCGTTGAGTTTGGGAAATGCGAGTAGAGGCGCAGCGTGCTGCGCCTCCATCCCAACGAGACAGGATAAAACAACAAATAACACAATAAGCCCATTCGTTTTTATTGATTGTTATTTGGTTGTGCAGAACGTCGTTTTGAGGCGCAGCAGCGCTGCGCCTCTACCGTCGCAAGGCAAGTTCCATGGATAATTGAAGGAGAAAAAGAAAATTGTCAATCGTCAATTCTCAATTGTCAATTGTTTCGGCCTCGTTCTGGTGAGCGTTAAGCGAAGGAACGAAGTGAAGCGGCCGGAGCGTCGCTGTTTGAGCCGAAGGCGAGTTTGCGGCGCGCACAGCGTAACGAAGTGACGGAGTAGCTCAGCAGACGCAGCCTTGAACTTTTGGTTCTTTTCTTTCAAGAGAAAAGAACGGACAATCACTTGGGTTAAGCCAAAAGAACGACCCCTTCACACCCTTCACAGGAACAGACAGAATATGAGACAGATAAACAGGTGTGTGAAGGGTATAAAAGAAAATCAGATATAGGTATAATTAAAAGTAACGAGTATCAAAAACGAAGCCGGCGAAGATCGATTTTGATACTCGTTACTTTTGAAGCAAAAGACGCCGGCTTTTCATCCATATACGCCGGGAATTTATGAAAAGACGCCGGCTTTTGGAGCATTCATAGGCAGGAATGAAAAGAAAGGCGATAGGATGCAGAAAAACACCATTTTGCAAACTTCAGTTTACAAAATAAAGGCCAGGGAGAAAGGCTTTCCGGAAAAGAGAATTTATTGCTGAAAAATTTCCTTAATCTGCTATCTCCTATTAAAAAAAAATAGTACTTTTGTACGCGTTAAACAAAAAGGCGCTCCGACTTGTTCATATAATAGTGTAGCGAGTTGGAAGTGAAAAAGTTTCAGGACTGGCTAAGAAGAAAATAAATAAACAATAAATAAAGTCAATCACTTAAATTATTAACAAGATGGCAAATTTAGATTTAAGCAAGTACGGTATTACCGACGTGAAGGAAATTTTGCATAATCCTTCTTACGAAGTACTGTTCGCTGAAGAAACAAAAGCTGGTTTGGAAGGCTACGAAAAAGGACAGGTAACTGAATTAGGTGCTGTAAACGTGATGACTGGTATCTACACCGGCCGTTCTCCTAAAGATAAATTCTTCGTTAAGAATGAAGCCAGCGAAAACACGGTATGGTGGACTTCTGACGAATACAAGAACGACAACAAGCCATGTTCTGAGGCTGCATGGGCTGATTTGAAGGCTAAAGCTGTTAAAGAATTGTCAGGCAAGCGTCTGTTCGTAATGGATACATTCTGTGGTGCTAACCCGGCTACTCGTCTGAAAGTACGTTTCATCATGGAAGTTGCATGGCAGGCTCACTTCGTTAAGAACATGTTCATCCGTCCGACAGAAGAAGAACTGGCTAACTACGGCGAACCTGATTTCGTATCATTCAACGCTGCTAAAGCAAAAGTTGACAACTACAAAGAATTAGGTTTGAATTCTGAAACTGCTACTGTATTCAACCTGAAGACTAACGAACAAGTTATCCTGAATACTTGGTACGGTGGTGAAATGAAGAAGGGTATCTTCTCAATCATGAACTACCTGAACCCGTTGCGTGGTATCGCTTCTATGCACTGTTCAGCTAACACAGACAAAGAAGGTAAGAGCTCAGCTATCTTCTTCGGTTTGTCAGGTACAGGTAAGACTACTTTGTCAACTGACCCGAAACGTCTGTTGATCGGTGATGACGAACACGGATGGGATGACGAAGGTGTATTCAACTACGAAGGTGGTTGCTACGCTAAGGTTATCAACTTGGATAAGGAATCAGAACCAGATATCTACAACGCTATCAAACGTGACGCTTTGTTGGAAAACGTTACAGTTGATGCTAACGGTAAGATCGACTTCGCTGATAAGAGCGTAACTGAAAACACGCGTGTTTCTTACCCGATCTATCACATCGAAAACATCGTTAAACCAGTTTCTAAAGGTCCTCACGCTAAACAAGTAATCTTCTTGTCAGCTGATGCATTCGGTGTATTGCCTCCAGTATCTATCTTGACTCCGGAACAGACTAAGTACTACTTCTTGTCAGGATTTACTGCTAAGTTGGCTGGTACAGAACGTGGTATCACTGAACCGACTCCGACATTCTCTGCTTGCTTCGGTGCTGCATTCTTGTCATTGCACCCGACTAAGTACGGTGAAGAATTGGTTAAGAAGATGGAAATGACTGGTGCTAAAGCATATTTGGTTAACACTGGTTGGAACGGTACTGGCAAGCGTATTTCTATCCGCGATACTCGTGGTATCATCGATGCTATCCTGGATGGTTCTATCAACAGCGCTCCTACGAAGAAGATCCCGTACTTCGATTTCGAAGTTCCGACTGCATTGCCAGGTGTTGATCCTGCAATCTTGGATCCGCGCGATACTTATGCTGACGCTGCTCAGTGGGATGAAAAAGCAAAAGACTTGGCTGCTCGTTTCATCAAGAACTTTGCTAAATTTACAGGTAACGAAGCTGGTAAGGCTTTGGTTGTTGCTGGTCCGCAATTGTAATTTATATTACATATCAGACAATCATAAGAAAGAGGGTGCATTCATTGCATCCTCTTTTTTTATGCTTTTTTCCAATATTTTTCCAAATTATTTCTATTTATAAACGTACTTTAAAAAACTTTTTCTATCTTTACCGAAAATTCGCGGAAAGAGAGATGAAAATGCAAAAATACATACTATTTATATGGACAGTCTTATTGGGATTGGTAGCTTGCAGCAAGGATGAGAGTTATCAAATTGAAGGAAAACTCACTCAATTGCAAGACCCTACCCTGTATGTCGTATTTGAAAATGAAAGCGCGAAAGCAATTGATACCATTACCTGCGAAACAGACGGGACCTTTAAGCTCAGACATAAAACGGGCGACTTCAATACAGCCACGTTGTTCTTCGAGAACCGTACCCGCGTTGTGAATGTATTTTTGGAAAAAGGAAAGAAAATTAAAATAACAGGAGACATAACGAATCCTAAGTTATTGACAATCGAAGGAGGTAGCTCAATCAACAGTCAGCTGACCGATCTGAGAAAAGCCTCGGCTAATCTGTGGAAAGAACAGGCCAAGTTATTGCATCAAATCGATCAAAAGGCCAAGAATCCCATCGAAGAAGCCGATCTGATAGCGAAATTAACGAATATCAACCATCAGTTGGCCGAAGAAGCCGTTGCCTACATCAAAAAACATACGGACAAAGCAGTATCGCTTGCTCTGATCCAATATTTTTTCACGAATCCGGACGATACCAGGGAAGCCGATGAATTATTGGCTCTGATCTCTCCTGAACTGCGTACCCACTTCCTTTATAAAGAACTGGAAGAATACAGCGCACGTACCAAAAGGACTAATATCGGAGAAGAAGCGCCTGCGTTCAAGGTCAAAAACGTACACGGACAAGAATTCAAGCTGGACACCGTCAAGCATAAATATACCTTGTTGGCATTTGTACCTTCCTGGGAAGGAAAGACGAAACTGACAGACCCTTACATGGTGCAAATCGCCCAAAAACATCCTGAAAAGGAATTAAACCTGCTGGTAGTCACGATGGACAACAATTGCAATCAAATACGGAATTACCTTCAATCAGACAGCATCGCATGGAATCTGGTAGCCGATTCAGCAGGTCAGGCTACAGCTTTGATGGACCTGTACAACGTCAGTGAATTGCCGCTCTGCTATCTGATAGACAAAGACAAGAAGATTCTGCTGAAATCAGAAAACAGCCTGGAGGTAAACGACGTATTGGATGAATTGCTGGGAGAATAAAATCAGGTGATACCGCATCTGCGGGAACACCAGTATTCATTTTAAAACTTTAACTATGTTGGTCAAGACTTTTGCAGCCGCCGTACAAGGCATATCGGCAACAATCATCACAATCGAAGTAAACTGTAGTAAAGGCATTCAGTTCTTTTTAGTCGGACTTCCGGACGTAGCTGTACGGGAAAGCCATGAACGCATCATATCTGCCTTACAGGAAAGCGGATATAAGTTTCCCCGCAGCCGGATCGTTATCAATATGGCTCCGGCTGATATCCGGAAAGAAGGCTCGGCCTACGATCTTCCGCTGGCCATCGGTATACTGGCCGGAGCCGAAATGATCAGTTCCGAAAAGCTTTCCCAATACATGCTGATGGGAGAATTATCGCTCGACGGCACATTAAAGCCGATAAAAGGCGTCTTACCCATTGCGATTAAAGCCAGAGAAGCCGGATTCAAAGGATTCATCTTACCGCAGCAAAACGCCCGGGAAGCCGCTGTTGTCAATAAGCTGGAGGTATATGGCGTTACGAACATACGGGATGTCATCGAATTCATTGATGGTAAAAAGGAACTGGAACCAACTATCGTAGATACGAGAAAGGAATTTTATGCCCGCCAATTACAGTTTGAATATGATTTTTCGGAAGTACGCGGACAGGAAAACGTCAAACGTGCCCTGGAAGTAGCTGCAGCAGGCGGACATAACCTACTGATGATCGGTCCACCAGGAAGTGGGAAATCCATGATGGCCAAACGATTGCCCTCTATTCTGCCCCCATTCACTTTGCACGAATCCTTAGAAACGACCAAGATTCATTCGGTAGCCGGGAAAATCGGGAATGAAACCTCATTAATGACCCAACGGCCATTCCGCTCGCCACATCATACGATCTCAGATGTAGCCATGGTAGGCGGAGGTTCTTATCCGCAACCCGGAGAAATCAGTCTAGCTCACAACGGGATTCTGTTTTTAGATGAACTGCCCGAATTCAACCGAAGCGTACTGGAAGTCATGCGGCAACCGCTGGAAGACCGGATGATCAGTATTTCACGGGCCCGTTTTACCGTAGAATATCCGGCAGGCTTTATGTTGGTTGCCTCCATGAATCCTTGCCCTTGCGGCTACTATAATCATCCCACCAAAGCCTGCGTATGTTCACCCGGAGCTGTCCAGAAATATATGAACCGGATTTCTGGTCCACTACTCGATCGGATTGACATCCAAATTGAAATTGTTCCGGTACCCTTTGAGAAGATCTCGGAACAAACACCGGCCGAGCCAAGTTCCGCCATCCGGGAACGGGTCATCACAGCCCGAAACATTCAGGAAGAACGTTTCAAAGACCATCCGGGATTCTATTGTAATGCCCAAATGAACAGCCGGCTATTACATACCTATGCCGTACCGGATGCGGAAGGATTAAAACTACTCAAGAATGCCATGACGAAGTTGAACTTATCCGCCCGTGCTTACGACCGGATATTGAAAGTATCACGGACAATTGCAGATCTGGAAGGTTCGGCATCCATTCAGTCCAATCATCTGGCAGAAGCCATTCATTACCGGAATCTGGACCGTGAAGGATGGGGCATCTGAGCGCAGTGATTACTGAGCCAGCCGCTTATTATTTTCAACCAATAAGTTTAAGGCTTTAAGCTGCGCAGTCGAAACCTTAAGGCGTTGCAGGGAACGTTCGTACACATCCCGCCGATGGCAATCAGAACCTATAAAGGTATAATAACTCTTGGCCAGTAAATCTTCCGCCCGTCTTAACGGACTCGGACCATACGTACCAGCCAACGACATCAGATTCAGCTGAAGAGCTATCCCATGTTCGAACAACCAGTCATAATCTTCCGGACTCATATACCGGTAACGCTCAGGATGAGCCAGAACAGGTTGATAGCCTTCGGCCTGCAAATCAAACAAAATCTCACGAAACCCCAAAGGAGGCATCAGATAAGAGGTTTCTACCAGCACATGCGTTCCATTGAAAGTCAACAATCCTTCTTTTCGGCGTTCCGAGAAAGCAGGATCAAGCATATATTCGGCAGCAAGTCGCAATTCAATGGACGTTGGCTGTTCGGAACAGAAACGTTCAAAGCGCTCCCGAAGAAAATCAGCCCGATTGGAAGTCAATTCTTCCATGACATGAGGTGTAAAGAAAAGGCGCTGCACGCCTATCGACTCCATCAGTCTCAATGCCTGCAACGCCTCTTCCTTATTTTCTGCTCCATCGTCGACTGCAGGAAGCAAATGACAATGGATATCAGTCATTCCTTCCAGCAGTCCACTTTTCAGTATCTTTTTCTTTCCAAATAATCCAAACATGGTTTATTTTCTCTTCTTCTCATTACCATACCCGTAGCCATAACCATAACCATAGCCATAGCCGTATCCGTAACCATAACCATAGCCTCCATGATGCCCTTTCACGTAGTTCAATACCAAGGAGAATTTCGGGAAACGACGTGAAAGTATTTCCAAAGCCGGAATCTGACGACGATCCAGCACGCCGGCACGGATGACACAGATAGTCAAATCAGCCAGTCGGGCTACAATCTGCGCATCAGCCACCAATCCTGCAGGTACGTTATCCAACAAGATATAATCATAGCGAGTACGCAATTCTGCGATCATGGCATCCAGACGTTTGCTCTGCAACAATTCTGCCGGATTAGGAGGTACCGGACCCGCATGAATCACATCCAAGCCGGGAACCAGTTCATCCTGACAGATCAACGACGTCACATCCGTTACTTTACCCGACAGATAATTCGTGATACCTTCACCCCTATAACCGGCCTGCTTACCTAATGTACCTTTACGGATATCCAAATCCAGTAAAACAACTTTCTGATGTGTCAACACCAAACTAGCTGCCAAATTGGAAGAAATAAAGGTCTTACCTGCACCAGCATTCATTGAGGTAAACAACAATACCTGCATGTGTTCATCTCCACCTCGCATAAAATCCATATTCGCACGCAAAATACGGAATGCCTCAGAGACGGCATCACGGCTACCTTCCTTAACAACCAGTTTCTCCTGATTCTTTTCCAATGCCGGAATTTCACCCAATAAAGGAAGAGCTGTACGGTCTTGCACATCTTTCATAGAACGGATACGCGTATCGTTCGCCCAACGCAGCCACATAATACCGGCAGGAATAGCCAATCCCAGTATCAAACCAGCCAGCATAATCATAGCCGATTTCGGAGCAACAGGAGCCGAACTACCCGTAGCTTCATCCAACACACGCATGTTACTTTCTGTCATAGCCTGTGTCAACGCATTCTCTTCACGCTTATTCAGCAAGAACAGATACAAAGCCTCTTTGATCTTCTGCTGACGTTCTACAGAAAGCACATACTTCTGCTGTGTCGGAACAGCCGATATACGTTTGGTAATCTGTTCTTCCTGCATCCGGATATTATCACTTTTAATATCTAAGCTGACAATCAGGTTGTCGATAGCCCGAATGATTGTCTGCTTCATCGCACCCAAATTATTATTCAAATCCATAACAACCGGGTTCCGGTTACTACTGTTACTGATCAGACGGTCACGCTTCAGTAACGTCTCATTATAAACGGCAATCTGTTGTTCAATATTGGCATCCGATATTCCAGTATTGGCAGGAATCAGATCAGAGGCCTTGTTCGGGTCAGACAAATATTCCCGAATATATTTCGCCATAGTCAATTGGTTTTCAACCATAACACCTTCCTGCTGGAAACGGCTGGTTGATTCAATATACATACCCGATTCAGAAGTAATATCCGTCAATCGGTTTTCCTGCTTAAACTTTTCAATATCCGCATCTACGCTACCCAATTCTTTTTCAATAATCACCAGACGTTCGGCAATGAACTCAGAGGTATTAATCGTAATCTGGTTCTTATCATCAATGGCTGCTTCATTATATACAGCAATCAAGGTATTCAACACATCTTCAGCCCGGGAGATGGAAACATCCTGCAGCGTCAAATTAATGATTGTAGAAGTCTTAGACGCTAAACTTGTCTGCAAGTTATTCAAATAACTTTTAGCGACGCCCTCCAGATTAGACTTCCGAACCTGAATAGGTGTATTAAAATATTGATTGGTGTAATAGAAACTCGGATTCACGATAACTTTCCCCACAGGAGTAGAGATGGAATCTTTTAAAGCCACCTTTAACTGTTTCGAGATTTCCTGCTCTTTCCCGTTTTCATCTAGTACAACAAAATCAGACAGCATAACTTCATTTTCATTCAAAGGTGTCACCTTTAATGCAAAAGACTGACTGGCCTCTGCCTCGGGGAAAGACAACGATACCGGAGACTGACGGTATAATTCGATTTTACGAAGTTGCGGCTGGATGGTATAGCTCACGTCTAAATGCAAACGCTCAGCCACCTTTTCCATTAACCGGTATGTCTTAAATACCAAGACTTCATTATCGACATTATTCTTAAATCCCAATGAGGTCAAATCAGTTGAAAAGCCGAAATTATTGGCCAGACCACCATTTTTATTTTCTTCTTTAATCATTACCGACGCGGTTCGGGTATAGACACGAGGCGCTTGCAGCAAATATAAATAAGCCAATCCCATACAAGCGACCAATGATAACACGAACCATTTCCAGTTAGCAAGACAGATATGCAGCAGATCCATCAGGTTCAGCTCATTGCCATTTTCTTCCTGCCATTCCCGATCCCGTGTTTGTGGGTTGTTTGAATAATCTATTTGATTCATCGATTCGAGGTTTATCTATTGATAACAATTCATTCTTACTTAAAGACCGTTACCAGCAACGAAGCAACTGCGGCCAAGACGGAAACTGCCGACAACCAGACACTAACCGAATTGTTCTGGTTGATGTCTCGCTGTCCAGCCTTTGCCTTATTCGGCTCAACATATACGATATCATTCTGCTGCAGGTAATAACATGGTGAGGTAAATATATCCGACGAACGCAAGTCATGGAATAAAATGGTGCGTTTACCATTCTCCTCACGGATGACGGCAACTCGATCTCGACGTCCGTAAATCGTCAAATCACCAGCCATACTTAAAGCTTCCAACAAGGTAATGCGGTCACCCGTAATGGTAAATGAACCCGGACGGGCTACTTCACCCATGACGGATACTTTATAATTCAAGAATTGTACTGTTACAACCGGGTCTTTAATATAATCTCCACTAATTAATTTCTCTTTTATTAAATCCCGCAATTCCAAACGAGAAAGGCCTACCACATGGATCTTGCCTAAAATCGGGAAGTAAATATCTCCGTTGGTATCCACCAAATAACCTAGTACACGTTGTTGACCGGCACTTTCACTACCAATCTGATACGTTACTAATGGCATATTAAAAGGCAATGCCAACTCAGGATCCTTACTGTTCACCATAATGGAGAGCAAGTCATCTTCGTGAATAAACACTTCGTATTTTCGTTCAATATCCTGTTGTTTCAAAGGCACGACATCTTGCAGATATACGACCTCTTTTGTTGAGTTACACGCTGAGAACAGGATGACCCAGCTCAACAACATCCATTTCGCGAGCTTTCCAATTTGCATACTTATGATTTGTTTGTCTGATGATTCCGGTCCAGGCTCCGGAAAAACGATAATCTATGGCTTATAACCCGTATACGGGAGAAATTGTTTATAATATGACTCTATTTTAGGCAAATAGAAGACACGGACCACGAGTAAAGATATTACTCGAAGTACCGTGCCTCTATGTGATAAGAAAAATCCTATTTATCCGATATTACCACCTGAATGTTCCGGTGTCAGAGATCCATATTCATATGTAACCTTCATGGAAACCCCATTATATACTTTTACCGGAACGCTGATTGAAACAGGCTGCCCCTTGAACATCACCGTTACAGACATAGAAGAAGTCGATACTTTATTCTCAACAGAAATAGTTGCTTTTGTATCACCACTGATGCTGATTTCATTCAATTTGACCTGCTGGCTGGATACGGATGAACCGCTACCTTTGGCGTTGCGGATCATACGGCTCAGTTCGGTAGCCAGTTCAGATGCGTCAGATTCACTCACACCTGACAGGGTTGAGCGGACAATTGAGGCCAGATCTCCGTCGATTTCCCAACCGTTCTTCGATTCAACAGTCAGCGGAACCTGAATAGCACTTAATTTACCTCTGTTGTCAAATTCCTGAGAAGCTCCAGCTTCGGTTGAAGAAGTTTTTGCACTCCACTTGGCTTCAACACCAAACGCATGATTGGAGAAGTGAGTCAGTTCACCGATATATGCTCCTGTTTCCGGATCGACTGTCATGTCGCTTTCAACTTTCCAAGTTCCATTGTCTTCCACATAATGTTTCATGCCTGCAAAATATAAATCAGAACTTGTGTTACGTGTTACCGTAATTTTAACCGGTTTTTCAAACTGCTGTCCGTCGGGCGTACAGTAGATGGCTGAAAGAGCGCCTAAATTATCGATTTCGGCACGTGTCGTATATTCAGTAATAGACACTTCTGTTGCAGTAGTTACAGATTGAGTCTGGAAAGAAAGAGTTGTATATTTGTCCAGACTTTCCACCAAATCCAGTTCTCCGTCCGGAGACAATGATACAGAAGCATTCTGTGGAGTTAATTCAAAATCCAAAGAAGCGATATCGGAGGCTGTCACTGTGGCTTGAGAAGAAGAAGATACATAACCTTCTTTCGTAGCGGTCACTGTTACAGTACCCGCATTTCCAATAGCCAAGGTATAATTACCGTCACTATCCGTAGTCGCTGAAACTTCACCCGAAGCGACTGTTGCGTCAGCTAATGGTTTTCCCATTTCCATTACTCGTCCTGAAACATAAGCTTCAATTTTAGTTTCCACTTGTTCAGGTGTCTGCGTTACCTCATCTTCATCTTTACAAGATGTAAATGAAAAACTTGTGCTTAATAACAGGGCAAAAGCAAAAGCCCCTGTCAAATACTTGTTCATACGTTTTCTGTTTATAATTAATATTTCTTTATATGACTTTTTTTGCTGTCAATAAGTTGAACGTTTAATTCATTCTAATACAACTTATTCATGAATTAAAGCTGTTCTACAGTTCTTTACTCAATGCACAATATATAGATATGCCACAAAAGTAGTGAATAGTTTGATTCAACGACCTATTTTGTTGTAAAAAAACACAGATTTAAGAAATTATCCACTTTCTAGCTCTCTTCCAATGCTTATGTACCTCTCCATACAACCTTACCTGCTTAAAGTCTCATCAACTGCTTCCGTACATAATCCGGATTATAGAAACGATTTGTCCTGCTGACAACCGGATCTGTCTGATAACGGCGTCCCAATCGTCTTTCGGCATATTCATTACCGCTTTGTGCTTCATAGGTCAGCCCCCAATACTCCGGCAAACGGATTCGAACAACTTTACGTTGCATCCGTTTCTTTCGAGGCAAAGGTACAGAAAAACTAAAACCGCCATTGGCTTCTCCTCCGGAAACCATAGCAAACAAACCAACGGTTGTTTCTCCAAAATGACGGACACAATCCAACCGAGCCCCATAATCCCCATAAATATATCGTTCGGCAGTCAGTTCCAATTCCAACTGATAATGAGGCTCAAAATATCGTCCCCATACAGCACCACTCAGCCGTTCCCAACGGCTGACTTGCCAACGCCCTTCCTGTACGACGGATGCTCCCGTAAGTCCACCCCGAGCTCCTAATAGCCAGCGGTCATTAGCCGTTCTCCATGTAAACTGCAAATCGGCACCGATTCGCTGCTGAGTAAAATTACCTACAGTCAAAGAAGCTATCCATCGTTTCGGCAAACGGATTTCCTGACGAAGGGTCAATATACCGGCCCGGATATAATCCATCTCACCTACCATATTATTCCAGATCGGGAATATGACTTGCCCCGTAAAGCTGGCTCCTTTCCACAATTGCATTTCTACAGCCGGGGCTACGTTTACCGAAGCGCCATAGATTTTATCCAACCAGGAATTACGCAACTGCAACTGGGGATAAACAACAAAATCAACTCTGCCGGCACTTCGATGTTCTGTCTTTGTCCCTGAGAAACGACGCATAACATCATCCGTTTCATAAGTCAATAACAGACGGTTGACAAAATCAGCCCACGAAATACGTTCTTCCCGATAATCAACCCAGTCTGCTGCTGAAACTTTAACCAGTATTTGGGGCAAACCATTTTCTAAAATAACCAGATGCGTATCTTGCACCAAGTCTTCCTGAACAGCCAGAGTACGCAAAATTTCCGCCAGACCACGTACCGGACCCCGATATACAGGATCTTCCCAACATAAATAAACACCTTCCGGATCTGCAGCTTCCCGTATATTTTCCATTCCCATCTGCCTCAATAATGAGGTATACGAACCGGCGCCCGCCAGCCAAGGGAAAAAGAATAGAAAGCCTATCAATAGTATCTGTTTCATCTGCATTACTTCGTTTTATTCGTTTTTCTTCTTGGAAGATCAATACAGTTTCACTTCATATCGGAGTCCTCCACAAACAGCCTGCCAGTCATAGCAAAACACATGGAGAGAAAGATGTTTCCACAACCGGAGGGCCGTTCCGACATTCATCACATCCGAATCATATTCTACCATGAGTGCCCAATCCGGATAAAAAGCCGGACGATATTCCAAACCGCCTAAAACACCTTTATTCAAGCTACCACTACGAAATGGAATATGACCACCGACAGTCACACCCAACTGATGTCCTCCCCAATGGAAATGCTTGGTTCCAACGGCAAAGACGGAAGAGAAAAAGCGATTTCCTCCGGAATCTTCGAACATATTTAACTGATTGGTAGTAAAAGCATCATTGGAACCGATCACTATAGCCGGCCACCATTTTCCTTCTTTCAATGGACGGAGCCGTAAGGATACAGAACGGTCCTGATTCCATTTATTCCCATGCACATCTCCTGTTTTCAACAAGGTACAACGATAAGCCACTTCCAGAAAAGGAAGAAAGGTCATATTCAGGAAGTAATTACCGGAATGATAATTCCATTCGGGCGGCAAAATAGCAGAAGGCATAAAATTTCCACCTGCCATAAAAGTCCCGTCGGGTTGCATATCGGCAGTCGGAATATTCAGCAGTCCGGTAGTTCCCATACTATACTGAGCTTTCAGAGGAGCCCAAACAGCAGACAAACTGCTGAATAATAATATAAGCAATAATACACATACATTTTTCCTCTGCCTCATACATTTGTTGAGGCAGGGAAGAAAATATTTCTTTTTCATACACCGCAAAGATACGGATTATTTTTGATCCGCTCGATACCTGTAAGCATTTATGTTACAGATTTACAAAGTTCTCAGAGTTCAACCAGTCACCTGGAAACCGATTTGCTGTAACAGGGATTTTTCAGCAGGTGTTGACTGCTTTACCTGATAGGCCAACGGCTCACGCGGATGATCATAATGATTGCGCAGCCATTCAAATATAGAAGGATCATTTCTCAGTTTCCTATCGACAAACAATGGGTCGAAGGTCTGCAAAAAGGCATTTTCTATCCGATGATCCTCAAAAGCATCAAGGTCAATCAGTGGATTTGCAGGTACTGGCGGCACTACTTCTTTCAACCGGTCAAACCGAACATGAAAGAAACGCTGGATTTCTTCTAAACACATACGGGTAGCCGTAGCCTTCCCATCAGCCGAGAAACCGGCAATATGAGGCGTTGCGACAGAGACTACTTTCAGTAATTCCTGATTAATTTGAGGTTCATTCTCCCAACAATCAAGGATAATTTCTTCTACCACTCCTTTCTGATGAGCTTCCAGCAAAGCTTTTGTATCATGCACAGCTCCCCGACAACTGTTGATAAACCAACAACCCCGACGTACCTGACTAAAGAACTTTTCGTCTGCCAGATGCCAGGTAGGATATTTTCCTTCGCGGGTAAATGGTACATGACAAGTGATGATATCGGCACAAGCCAGCAGTTCTTCCAAAGAGACAAAAGATTCCGGGCCTTCGGCTTCTGCCCTGGGAGGATCGTTTCGTAGGATAGTCATACCAAAAAGCGAAGCTAACTTTTCCACTTCTTTTCCTACATGTCCTACCCCGATGATTCCCAATGTCTTTCCTTGCAGCGATTCTCCTCTTCGTAAAGCTACCCGCAACAAAGAGGCTAAGACATACTGGGCAACCGACGGCGCATTGCATCCTGGTGCATTCTTCCACGTAATCCCATGTGATTCGCAATAATGAATATCTATATGATCAAAGCCTATGGTAGCAGTCGTAATCAGACGGACACGGCTGCCGGCCAACAATTCGGAAGTACATTTATCGATACTACGAACAATCAAAGCATCAGCGTCTTTCACCACTTCTGGAGTAAAACCTTTTGCCGGAATATAAACGACGTCAGCTACCGGCTCTGCTATTCCTTTCAAGAAAGGAATTGTATCATCTGCAATTATTTTCATTTTGAGTTTTTGAGGTTTATGTATATTCGCTGGAGACGTAGCACGCTACGCCTCTACAAGGAGATTATCTCAGTTTTTCCCGGTTGAAATGCGGACCGGCTTTCAGCAGGAAGAATAGAGTAGAAACAACGGTAAGACAAGCACCACACAGATAAGCATATTCAAAACCGCCAAAGGTTTGTGCCAGCGAACCACCAATCATCAAACCAATTCCAATACCCACATCCCAACTGGTCAGGTAAGTAGAAGTTGCTGTTCCCCGTTGATTATGGGCTGCCAGATTGACAAACAAGGTGTTAAAGGCAGGGAACATGGTCCCGAAGGCAACACCTTGTGCCAAAGCAATCCCCAAATACAGGTAAGAACTAAACACATGATTCCATTCCATCAACAGATGCAAAGCCGACAGGACGAAGAAGGAGATAGCCGCCAAGTACATTCCTAACGAGATAACCAGCGTAATCCTTCCTTTATCTACTTGCCGCCCGGAAAACATGCGGGAAACGGCCAAGCCAATCGCCATAAAAGTAAAATACAAACCGGGATTGACTTCTATCCCGATCTCATCGGCATACATGGCAACATAGGTGGTCGTCATACCATACGGAATTGATAACAGCAACAAGGATATACCAGCCCAGATGCCTTTCTTCAGGAAGAAGCGGTCTAAGGAAATCGGCATATGCTGTACCGGTGCTTTATAAGGTGTCTTGACTAAATAAGCCATGATAAAGCCAACAGCTCCTGTCACCAGAGAACACAAGAAAATGGTCTGGTAAGAATAAACACTGTGCATGAATAGCCCGGTCATAGGTCCAAAGCTCATGGCGATATTGTTTGCCAATCCGTAATAACCAATTCCTTCCCCTCGTCTGGAAGAAGGTAAAATGTCAATCACAATCGTATTACCAGCCACTGTTACCATCCCGAACGAGAGACCATGTATAATACGCAAGGCTATGAAAAGCGTCAGACTCGTAGCCAGGATATATCCTCCGAAAATGGCTATGAAAATAAAATAAGCCACCAAGTAAAGCGGACGTCGAGACAATGTATCCAGCAAATAGCCGGAAAAAGGACGGATACACAACGCGGCAATCGTATAACATGAAAGGATAAAACCGATCATTGTCTTGCCGGCCGAGAACTCTTCCTGTAAATAGAATGCCAAAATCGGCAAAATCAGATAGAATGCAAAGAAGAGTAGAAAATTAGCTGCCAAGATATAACAGAAACTTGGCGTCAGCATCTTGTCTTTAGACATAATACGTATGATTTTATGCAATACTGCGATCAGCTCTGCCTATTCATGCTATCGCTTGGCGAATATACGCAATTATTCCCAATTCATTGATAAATATCAAACCAATTGCCAGTGGAGCCAGGTATTTAATGAAAAATACATACGTCCGGAAGAAATAGAACGGGATCGTACCGTGGTTGGTCAATTCTTCCTTTAATATCTTCTTTTCAATCCGCAGACCAACAAACACACAGATCATCATTCCGTCCAAAGGCATCATGATCTTGGCTGTCAGGAAGTCGAGGGCATTGAATATGGTCAGCCCACCGATCGTATATTCTTTAAGTACACCGAATGAAAGCGAAGCAAAAACGCCGATGATAAAGACTCCGATAGAAACAACCCAGGTTGCAAACTTCCGAGGTACATTGTATTCTTCGTGTACATAGGCAGTAGCGACTTCATGCAAAGAAATCGTTGATGTCAGTGCGGCCAGTGCCAACAGGATGAAGAAGATAAACGACCAGGCGCTACCGAATGGTAATTGCTCGAAGATATTCGGCAGGGTAATGAAAACCAATTCCGGACCGGCTGTTGGTTCGATACCGAAACTGAAAACTGCGGGGAAAACCATTATTCCGGCTAATAAAGCCACTAATGTATTCAATACAGTCACCTGTACTGCGGTTGTCTGTAGATTGGTATCTTTCCCGAAATAGGATGCATAGGTTATCAGACAGCCCATCCCTATACTTAACGAGAAGAATGTCTGTCCCATGGCACTCAATACAACCGACGAAGTGATCTTCCCAAAATCCGGACGGAACAGAAAGGCTAATCCGTCTTTTACTCCGGGCAGGGTTACTGAACGGATACATAAAACCAATAATATCAGAAACAGAGCCGGCATCATGACTTTCGAAGCTCGCTCAATCCCTTTTTCTACACCGGCTGCTATAATATAATGTGTAATACCGATAAAAACGGCCGTCCATAAGATCGGACGGAAGACACTGCTTGAGAATGCCTGGAAATCATTGGTAAAATCGGCAGCACTCTTCCCGGAAAGGTTTCCACTCAATGCCTGCCAGACATATTCCAATGTCCAGCCGGAAACCACCGCATAGAATCCTAAAATCAGGAAAGCTGCCAGCACACCGTTATAACCGATCAACGACCATTTGGTATGTGGCGCCAGCTTCTTGAACGAACCGGCCGCATTACTTCGTGAATGCCGTCCGATAAAAAACTCTGTAATCATAATGGGCAAACCCAATAAGACCGTACAGATAATAAATACCAGCAAGAAAGCGGCTCCACCGTTCTCGCCTACCATATATGGGAAACGCCAAATACTTCCCAAGCCCACAGCACATCCTACGGTTGCCAGGATCACTCCCAGTTTACTTCCAAATGTTGCTCTATTCGTTGACATATTCTGTTTGTTATATGTATTCGTTGACTTTTATTCTTTTATTGATGCTTCTTCGCTCACAACACCATCCCGGATATGAATGGTCCGGTCGGTCTGCAAAGCCAGTTGTTCGTCGTGTGTGACTATCACAAATGTCTGATTCATCTGGTCGCGTAACTCAAAGAACAGGGCATGCAGTTCTTCTTTATTCCGAGTATCCAGACTACCCGAAGGCTCATCGGCCAAAATTACCTGCGGATGATTGATCAGTGCCCGGGCAACGGCTACCCGCTGTTTCTCTCCTCCCGACAACTCTGCCGGCTTATGCGACATCCGGTCTGACAGTTTCAGAAACGACAGGATTTCTTTGGCCCGCTTTTCGGCTGCCGACGCTTTCTCGTTGGCTATCAAAGCCGGGATCATTACATTCTCCAGTGCCGTAAATTCAGGCAAAAGCTGGTGGAACTGAAAGACAAAACCGATATTCTGATTACGGAAGGCCGACAGTTTCTGTTCGGACAAATGCAACACATCAGTATCATGTATCAGCAAACGCCCGCCATCCGGCTTATCCAGCGTACCCAATATCTGAAGTAACGTTGTTTTACCAGCTCCACTCGGACCAACGATCGAAACCACTTCTCCCTGGTTGATCGTCAGGTTTATTCCTTTCAATACCTGCAAGTTCCCAAAACTCTTGGTAATGCCTTCTGCTACTATCATATTCTTTTATTCCTCTTATTCGATATTTCTGATCACATACGAAGCTAAATAACAGCCGAAGATAGCCGGCATATACGAAACCGTTCCTGTTGTCGTCCGTTTGCAGGCTTCATCATTCACTTCTATCACCGCATCCGGATTCGCCATTTCCGTCGAATAAACCACCGGTATTCCTTTCTGTACGCCCAAACCACGCAAGCGTTTACGCACGGCCTTTGCCAGCGCACAATTGGAGGTCTTCGAAATATCGGCGATACGGACTTGCGACGGGTCGATCTTGGCCCCGGCTCCCATCGACGAAACGACCGGAATCTTCCGCAGCAACGCATGGTATAACAAAAAGACTTTCGGACTAAGAGAATCGATTGCATCGACAATAAAGTCGTAGTGCGCATGATCCAAAACCTCTTCGGTCCGTTCATCCCGCAGGAATTCATTGACAACCGTCAGTTTCAGTTCCGGATTAATATCCATCAGGCGTGCAGCCACCACCTCGGCCTTGGGTTCTCCTAACGTTGAATGCAACGCCGGTAATTGTCGGTTCAAATTACTTTCATTGACGGTATCAGCATCCACGATCGTCATTTGTCCGATACCTGCCCGACAAATCTGTTCGGCCGCATAGGCACCAACGCCACCCAAACCAACAACCAGAACATGGACTTCCGAAAAACGTTCCAGCCGCTCTTTTCCTAACAATAATTCAGTTCTTGAATTCCAATTGTAAATCATTCATCAATAATTTGCGGCAAAAGTAATAAATCAAAAGGGAATATAGTTCTTTTTCGTCTGTTTTTTACGTTTTCTTCTCCTTCCATAGAATCATTTCAGGACTTAGATCTGTTAATATTTTTAACCTTTATCCAGATTACCACCGTAATCTGGAGTCTGCACCCTTGCAAAAGGTGATTTACCGCCGTAATCCGGGCTTTGCACCCCTGCAAAAGGGGATTTACCGCCGTAATCCGAGCTTTGTACCCCTGCAAAAGGTGATTTACCGCCGTAATCTGGGCTTTGCACCCCTGCAAAAGGTGATTTACCACGGTAATTCAGCCTTCTCTGTTAGACCGATCAAGAGACAACCTCTTATTAATAGAGGTCCATGTTACATATATTCATTCGTTTTATAAGTTACTAATTTCCTCATCAGTCAATCCCGTACACAATTTAATCTGCTCAAAAGAAATGATAATGTTTCCAACTGTTCCATGTGCTTCAAATTATATAACCAGTAATCCAACGGAATTTCACATTCCGATTCCTTTTTATTGAAGATAACTGGCCTTAAGACAGTAGAGGCGCAGCGTGCTGCGCCTCCAGCAGGCGTTATACCTGATAACTGTCGGAAAACTTTTTAACGGCATTGCCTTAATCTGGTATGGGAAAGGATTGCTCCTTCTCTTTTAGCCTTTATTTCCCGCTTTGCCGACAGGAGGCGCAGCACGCTACGCCTCTACTATTATCTTCAAACAGAATCTTGAAACCACGATCCACAAACGGATTGATAAATATGCTCTTTCTTTCCATAGAAAAGGTTCTTTAAAATGTTTTGCCCCAATAGCGGGATAGGCAAAGATAAGATTTTATCGTGAAAAATCAAATTAACAAAAAATCCCTGCCGCCCAAACGAACGACAGGGATTTCATTTTTTGAGATTCTACGTTTACTCTTCTCAGGGTTACTGGTAGAACATAAACTTTATATTACACTATTATTAATACTAATGCCACTTGTTCTCCCTCACGGGGTACTTGCCTTGATTAAATCAGGCTCGTGACTATTAACTTAAAAATATCTTTTGAATGATTGCGATGGGATTTCTCCCACCGCAATTATTATGAATTGTCAATTGTTAATCGTCAATTGTCAATTATTTTACTACTACCTTGAAGCTTTCACCGTCAACTGATACGACTACTACACCCTGAGGAGCAGCGATTGTTGCATTGTCTGAAGAAACTACTTCGTTAGCTATTACCTTACCTAAGATTGTGCTTACGATTACGTTCTTGCCTTCAGCACCCTTAACTACTACAGCACCGTTAACACCAGCTACTACTACGTTACCAGCAGCGATGTTTTCGTTAGCGGTAGCTTCACCTGTTGCACCCTTAACTAAGCCAAGGATTTCAGATTGATTTACAACCTCTTGCAAAGAACTTGAAGTACCAATTTGTGTATGATCACCGTTGTAGTTATAAGGTTGAGCTAATACAGGTACACCATTCAATACCTTCAACCAAGAAGCTTCATTAAATGTACCGATAGCACCGTCATAATAGCTACTAGCATCTTTGCGACCCTTAGATTCCAAAAGAACATCTTTGTGGTCATCATCTGTGTAGCGCAATGAGAACGCATAGTTCTGATGCTTACCATCCAATACATTCACATCAATCTTATCATCTTCAATAGCCTGTTTAACCTTAACCGGATCTAATACATTCCATTTTGAAGCCAAATCTTTCAAAGTCAAACCACCCTTCAAGATCAACAAATATTCACCAGGCTGACCGTCATTCAAGAAGTGGAATGCAGCATCTTCGTCTGCTGCTTCAGCAGCTGTAACATTCATATGGATACCTTCAACAAAACCTAAGCGAGTATAGTTGCGGAATGCATACTTAGCAGCTTCTGTATCCAAATCAATATTAGTATTTGTACGGAATACTGAGTCATTCAAGTTAACCAATACACGACCTGCATTATAACCATTGTAGAATACATGATGAGTTGCATCTTCATCATCTGCAATTTCTTCAGATGGGAAGTATCCATGCTTATTAGTTGAACACCAACGACCATCTTTGATTGAATCATTGTCAACAAAGAACAAGTATTGCGGCATACGAGGATTAGAAGAAATAACAGAATCAGCATAGAATTCAGTATTTACATCTTTACCTACAGGCTTAACACCTTCAGCTGTTACACCTAAGAATGAAATCGGAGCATTTGCTGATTCTGCTACATTACTCTGATTATTACCATCTTCATAGAAGAACTCAGTAGCTAAATTGAAGTCTGAGTTACCACGAGTACGGAACAACTGGATTGTTGAGTTCATTTCTCCACTTGTTACATCTTTTCCAATTGGCATATACAATGGACGATCTTCTTTAACGAATACGAACGCATCATTTACAGTTTCAGGATCAGTATCCAAAGTTACATAAGTAGCTTTTGTTGTCTGAGTCTTAATACCCAACTGTTTGAATCCATTTGCCAAATATGTACGATTAGGATATAACACATAGTCGTAAGCATTAGCAGAGTTTGCAACAGTTTGAACTGCTCCTAATATTGGTGCAGCACCAGCATCCCAACCAGTCCAGCCAGTTGCAGGACGAGTCATATCTTGCCAACCTAAGATCTGAACAGGAACATAAGCTGTGTCGCCATCTGCTGTTAATTGATCAGCCTTAAAGTAGAATTTAGCTAACAAAATATTCTTTCCATCAACATTCTTCAAATGTTCACGCTGATAATATGGATTTCCATTAGCATCTTCCTTAACTACCAAATAATTCCATTCGTTATCAATCAAGTTGTTGTCACGAACCTTCATCACATAGCTCTTTCTCTTCAATGAAGCAAGGCCATCAGTTGTCCAACCATATCCAACTTCTTCAACTTGAGAGAATTCAAAATCTTTAGCTTTATCTTCTTGTACAGCCAAATGAGCATCTTCTGTAATCGCTAAGAACTTATCATTATTCAATCCTTGATATGTTTCTGCAGTTGAATATTGGATAGCCCAAGTTTCATAATTCAAATCATCTGTCTTAAAGTTCTTATACCCTAAGTAAGCATTTCCTGTAATAGCTTTATCAGTAATTTGTTCGATATACAATGTATCACCACAAGAGAATATATTCTCTTTAAATTTACCTTGGTTATCTGATTTTACATTGTAGTCCTTATGGTTAATGATGTAATAACGTCCATCCGCAGTTTTATATAACTGACCATAGAATGCCTTATTAGTTTCTGAACCATACTCACGATTACGAATAGTTACATACGGAGTCTGTTCCAAACCATTATTTAATACAGAACCAACTTCGCTAGTATCCTTTTCAATAACCCACTGAGTAGCCGGCATGTGTAAATAATTCTGGTAATCATCTGGTCTGTCATACATCAACTGACCCCACATATTCATAACCAGATAGTCTCCATCTTTACGATAGTCAGAACGCTTACCTTCTCCTTTAACTGCAACCTTAATAAAGTACAAACCATCTTCCTCAACTGTTGCACGAGTCATCGAAGTATAAGTGTGATTGAACTGGACCTTAATACCCATTTCAGCAACATTGTCAGTAGGCATTGGTAATCCATACTTAGAATTAGCCCCACCCTGTGCAAATACTTTATGTCCAATAGCTGTATTCAGCGATTGTCCAACCGTCAATACTGTATTATTATCAATATCATCAGTACCATTCATTAATGTTAAAGCGACTGGGATATATGCTTTTTTATTAAATGGAACGCTTGTAGTAGGAGCTGCAGATCCTGCTACATGAGCTTTTGCCTGATTAATTGTATTATAGTAGTACTCAGGATCTGCTGTTGCCAATGGTGTATCAGCCCACTTTATACCTGCCTTATAATCTTCAGTACCTACCATTGAAGCATTCAACGGTTCCATCACTAAGCTATCCTGTGTTGGGTAATAAGTAACTTTCCAGTGATAACGAGCTTTCAGAGCAGTCATGGTTCCTTTTATCAAATTAGCAGGAGCTTCTTCATCATAAACTTTCAAACCACCATGCTCTGTAGGATTCACATTTTCATAACGAGCATCTGTAGCTACCATGAAGTATTTATCTGTACCTTTCTTATTCAGGACAATACTATAACCTGCATAAGCACTAGATGTATACTCTGAATTCTTATATCCACTAATTTCTGTATTTAAAGCAACATACTCACCTGAGAACAAATCATTATTTTCAAATCCATTTGTTGCTTTAAATTTAGCGAATACATTTTGCGTAGCTCCTGCTTCATTCTGATAAGAACCATCTGCATCAATCATTGAATTAATATCATTCGCAGTCAATGTACGAGCACCAGCATTACGAACAGTCACATTCAAGATATCCCAAGTATTAATCATGGCATCGTTACCATTACCAATTTGATTAGCCGGGATTTTCACAAGAACCACTTCATTGTTTGCATTTAAAGCAAGACCAATAAATTCATCGCGATCATGATTAAATGTATACAATGGAGCATTTGAGAAAGTACTAGAACTTCCCGAAATATCATCTTGGGTATACCAACGCCATTCACTCACATCACTTTTTATAATTTCTGTTTCTAAACTAGCTTTACCGCCTTGAAGTTCACCATTCAACACATCACTAAGTCCAATTGTATTTGCCTCTGCACAGTTATAAGTCAAATAGTAACCCGTCTCTTTGTTTTCGAAACGAAACATTCTAGAACCTTCTGTCGTTGTAATAACAGAAATTTTCCACAAAGAAGAATTTAATGTAGGATTAGAAGTAGCTGCTGTGGCATATTGATATGTCAACTTATTTACAGGAACTACTTTTAAATATAATTCTCCTGTTTGATAATCACGCAATTGAACCAGAACCTGATCAGCTCCAACTTCCAACTGATAATAGTGTTCCGGATTGATCTTGTTTACAGCCTTATTATTAAATTTGTTAACAGCACTATAAACATCAAAGGCGTCTGTACGAACAGCCTGATAACCAGAAACATCAGTATTTCGATCAACCAATGCCCCACTAGCCGATACTGCAGTGTTCTGTGTACGGTAACGGGTCTCACTCGGATTTCCCCACTTTCCCGTAACACCATGACTTGTCTGCGAATAAGCAGACATCGAACCTGCTAACATCGCACAAGCCATCAAAGTAGAAAACTTTTTGTTCATAATAATAAAATTAATTGTTAATAAATAGATTAATAGACTTTTTCAAACAACTAATTTTACGAAGAGACTCTATGATCCCCGCGATTCATTATGAACGGGCATAAAAAAACGCGGGCTAGTTGTCTATTATTTATTCTAAGGCATCTGGAAATTCGCCCACGTCACAATAATAGAACAATAGCCCGCGCTTATACGATATAATACAATCCACCCATTTAGGGCGGATACTTCTATATACGTAGTCCACGCAAGCATTTACTGTCCATTATTCCGTGACGTTAAAAATTTTCCAGATTTTTAGAATAGGAATAATCTTCGTAAAATGCTTACATAATTTATGTATAAACCGCAAAACGCGAACCGCTGTTCGCTACGGAATCACTGCAAAGATAAAGAGGTTTTCCGAATCAACAAGAAAAAACTTGCATTATTTTCCAAAATATATGGATTATAGGACGAAACAAATGGATTTATAGCACAAAATGCCCCGTTTTCAGTACATGATAAAAAGCCGGCGTATTTTGATGAAAAGGTAGGCATGAATTCTCCAAAAGACGCCGGCTTTTTATTCATTCATGCCTATGTTTTCTACAAATCCAACGGGAATCGTTTTCTATCTTCGTTGGATTGATTTCCGATTCTCGTTTATTTGAATGACTCGTTCTACCTATATATAATAGATATCCCATATCGGATTTATTTTTATACCCTTCACACACATACTTATCCTTCTCATAATCTGTTATTTCCTGTGAAGGGTGTGAAAGGAGGCTCTATATTCGTACTTTTGGCTTGACCCAAAAGTACCAAAAATTCAAGATCGTATTCGTTCTTTTGCCTTGATGCAAAAGAACCAAAAAATCAAGGCTGCGTCTGCTGAGCTACTCCGTCTCTTCGTTTCGCTGTGCGCGCCGCAAACTCGCTGCGCTCAGACAGCGACGCTCCGGCCGCTTCACTCCGTTCCTCCGCTTAACGCTCACCAGAACGAGGCCGAAACAATTGACAATTGACGATTGACAATGGACAATTTTTTATTATCAATTGATTTTATAGGTTCTTAATTTCCTCATCAGTCAATCCTGTACACAATTTAATCTGCTCAAAAGAAATACCATTCTGCTTCATCAGACGAGCAGTTGCTAATATGCCTTCTTCTCGCCCTTTTTTTAAACCTCTTTCTTCTCCTATTTCAATTCCTTCTTCCCGTCCTTCCTGGTACCGGGCTTCTGCCTGTTGCTTCTGGTAAAGGGCTATGCTATAATTATCACGGTACACTTTGAGGCACTCTTCATACTCCTCCCGTTCTTTCTTGTTCATATTGGCGATCTTGGCCAACTGCTCCAAACGGTTGAATAGTTCTTTCTGACCTTTAAATGATAATGTTTCCAACTGTTCCATGTGCTTCAAATTATATAACCAATAATCTAACGGGGTTTCACATTCCGATTCTGTCTTCTTGAACAAGGGCATCTCGATAAAGATTTCCCGGAAAACGTTGCTCATCTGTTTACCGGTGTCTCGATCCGCCAGAATAATATCGGTACGGACTTTGTCTGTCCGACCTGAACGGAAGTTCAGGATAAAGATCCCATAAACCGGATACATCTGGTATTCCCACAATGAACCGGGTTCTCCCTGATCGGCCACAATGCGACAAAGATAATAAAGTCCGCGTTCATAGAAATAAGGCTGGGCTGCATTTTGAAGCTCGATAATGAAAATCGCACCATCTTTATCCACACACTTCAAGTCAAAGATAACGCCTCGGCCATCGATGGTCTTTTTCGGATTTTCCTTGTCCATATAGGTAAGATCTTCAATGTGGCGCTCTCCTTCCAGCAAGTCATTCAACAATTCGATCAACAAGTCCTTACTTTCTTTCTGTCCGAACAGAATCTTGAAACCACGATCCACAAACGGATTGATAAATATGTTCTTTCTTTCCATAGAAAAGGTTCTTTAAAATGTTTTGCCCCAATAGCGGGATAGGCAAAGATAAGATTTTATCGTGAAAAATCAAGATCGTGTCTATTCTTTTGCCTTTATAAAAAGAACGAATACAACACAGAACTGATGACGAAAAAAGCACGGAAACCTCGCTTCACACAGTTATCAAACCATGTTTCTGCGAATTCCGTGCTTGATTTATCAATAGGACAATAAGAAATCTATTTATTTCAAGGCATAAATACGGCGAATGATATCAACAATTTTCAATCCTTCCAATGCCGTTGTCGTATTCTGAGCACCGGTGTGTTGCAGGACTTCCACGACGTTACGGATCACAAAGTTATGATTCTGGGCTGATCCCTTATACGGTCCGTAGTCATTACCCGGATTTGTCGGAGCCAATTCAGGCATCTCGTAGTCTTTAATATGGCAATACTCTACCTCGTTCATGTACTGACCGCCAATCTTGACGCTACCGTTTTCTGCCACAATCAGCATACTGCTTTCCATGTTCTTATTCCAAACCGCAGTCGAATAGTTCAAACAGCCCATACCGCCATTCACAAATTCGAATGTTACCAGTCCCGAATCTTCGAAATCCGTTAACTGTTGATGGTTGAAATCAGCAAAGCGCGCCTGGATATGCTGTATATCGCCAAAAAGCCAATACATAATATCAATAAAGTGAGAGAACTGGGTAAACAACGTACCACCATCCAGACAAGCATCACCATGCCAGCCTCCAGGTTTATAATAACGTTCATCCCGATTCCAGAAGCAATTGAGTTGTACGAGATAGATTTTCCCCAGCCGCCCCGAATCAATCATTTGCTTGATCCAGACAGATGGTGGAGAATAGCGGTTCTGCATCACACAGAATACTTCTTTCTGGTATTTCAGCGAAGTCTGCAAAACCTGTTCGGCATCTTGCACTTGTAAAGCCATTGGTTTCTCAATCACCACATGATGTCCCGACTCGATTGCCTGTATCGCCAGCTCGGCATGAAGACCATTCGGAACACATATATTGATCACATCGATATCCAAACCGGATTGCAGCAAAGATGTCATATCCGAGAAGAAAGCTACCGGATAAGCTTCAATACCCAGTTCTTCCTTCGGGCGTATATCACATAATGCGACCAACTCTGCTCCCGGATCGCGAACAACCATTTCTGCATGCCGCTTTCCGATATGTCCGCATCCGACTACGGCAAAACGAATTTTCTTCTTATTACTTTCCATAATTACGAACGGTTTCAATGATATAATCCACTTCCTCATCTGTCATTTCCGTATGAATAGGCAATGACAAGACCGACTGGACCAGTTTTTCAGAAACACTCAAAACCGAGCCTATACGGGAAAAGCCGTAAAAAGCCGCCTGTTTATGTAATGGAAGCGGATAATAGACCATCGACGGAATTCCTTTTTCCTTGAGATATTGTTGCAAATCATCCCGTTTCCCATCTGCAACCTGCAAGGTATATTGATGATAGACATGCGTCGAATAAGGAGCTTTGCAAGGAATCTGCCAGCGGGAATCCTGATCAAAAGCCTCGTCATACCGCTTGGCTACCTGCTGACGGGCAGCGGTAAACTCTTCCAAATGCGGAAGCTTCACGTCTAAGACAGCCGCCTGCAAAGTATCCAGACGAGAGTTACAGCCGATAATCTTATGATGGTATTTCTGCAACTGACCATGGTTGGCAATCATCCGGATCCGTTCAGCCAGACGATCATCGGATGTCATGACGGCTCCTCCGTCGCCATAACAAGCCAAAGGCTTGGAAGGAAAGAAAGAAGTCGTACCGATATGAGCTATCGTACCGGCTTTCCGACGCGTACCGTCCGAGAACAACACTTCGGCTCCTAATGACTGGGCATTATCTTCCACCACATACAAATGGTTCTGTTCGGCTATCTGACGGATCTTCTCCATATCACAACATTGCCCGAACAAATGCACCACCACAATAGCCCGTGTCTTGGGAGAAAGGGCCGACTCAATCATCCAAGGATTGATATTGAATGTCTTTTCATCAACATCCACCCACACCGGAATCAGTCCCAGCAATGAGACCACTTCGGCAGCTGCTACATACGTAAAGGCCGGAACAATCACCTCATCTCCCGGCTTTAGATCAAGAGCCATCAAAGCGATCTGCAAGGCGTCCGTTCCGTTTCCGCAAGGAATAACATACGGCACATCCAAACACGACGACAGATGCGAAGCGAAACGCTGCACCTGTGGTCCGTTAATAAATGCACAAGTATCCATTACTTCCTGCATAGCCAGATCCAACTCCGGACGTAGCCGAAGATACTGTCTATGCAGGTCAACCATCTGGATTTTATCCATATTCCTTCTTATTTCACCTCGCTACCCGGTTTCACTTCCTTCTCCGGTATAATCACCGCCAGCTTACCGTCAAAGTTTTCTGCCGAAAGAATCATTCCTTCAGAAACAATTCCCTTCAGTTTGCGCGGAGCCAAATTAGCGATGAAGCAAACCTGCTTACCGACCAGTTCTTCCGGTTTATAATGCTGTGCAATACCCGAAACAATGGTTCGTTTTTCTAATCCGTCGTCAATACGGAACTGCAACAACTTATCAGCTTTCGGTACTTTGGTACATTCCAGAACCGTTCCTACACGGATATCCAGCTTCAGGAAATCATCAAAAGCGATATTTTCCCGAATCGGTTTTGCCTTATAATTAGCTTCTTCGTTCGCTTTCTTGGTTGCCAGCAGTTTGTCAATCTGAGCCTGGATAACGTCATCTTCAATCTTTTCAAACAACAATTCTGTTTTCCCCAGTTCATGACCCACTTCCAGCAAATCGGTTGAACCCAAACGATTCCAGCCTAACGGTTCTACATTCAGCATCTTGTTCAATTTTTCCATGCTGAAAGGCAAGAACGGCTCGAATACAATAGCCAGATTGGCTGTAATCTGCAAAGCAATATTCATGATGGTAGCCACACGAGCCATATCCGTCTTGGCCAACTTCCAAGGTTCTGTATCAGCCAGGTATTTATTACCGATACGAGCCAGGTTCATGGCTTCCTTCTGCGCATCACGGAAATGATAAGTATCCAACAGACGTTCTACGTTTTCCTTTACATCTGCAAAATCCTTCAGCGTCTGACGATCATAATCCGTCAGTTCACCGGCAGCCGGAACCTTATTATCAAAATACTTACCCGCCAATACCAAAGCACGGTTCACGAAGTTACCCAAGATAGCAACCAACTCGTTGTTATTGCGTGCCTGGAAGTCTTTCCAAGTAAAATCATTATCTTTTGTTTCAGGAGCATTGGCTGTCAGCACATAACGCAACACATCCTGCTTACCCGGCATATCCACCAAATACTCATTCAACCAGACAGCCCAGTTACGAGAAGTAGATATTTTATCACCTTCCAGATTCAGGAACTCATTGGCAGGAACATTTTCCGGTAAGTTATAAGAGCCTTCGGCTTTCAACATAGAAGGGAATACAATACAGTGGAACACGATATTATCCTTCCCGATAAAATGTACCATCTTCGTTTCCGGATCTTTCCACCATTTTTCCCAACTGTCTGGCAACAATTCCTTTGTATTGGAAATATAACCGATCGGAGCATCAAACCATACATACAGCACTTTACCTTCTGCTCCTTCTACCGGCACCGGAATACCCCAATCCAAATCACGGCTTACGGCACGCGGTTGCAATCCCATATCCAACCAGCTCTTGCACTGTCCATAGACATTCGGTTTCCATTCCTTGTGGCCTTCCAGAATCCACTGACGAAGGAACGGTTCCCATTTATCAAGAGGCAAATACCAGTGTTTCGTTTCCCGCATAACCGGCTGACTGCCACTGATAGCCGACTTCGGATTGATCAAATCAGTCGGACTTAATGACGTACCACAGGCTTCGCACTGGTCGCCATAAGCCTTTTCATTGCCACAATGCGGACAAGTACCTGTAATATAACGGTCTGCCAGGAACTGTTTGGCTTCTTCGTCATAATATTGTTCGCTTGTCTTTTCGATAAATTCGCCTTTATCATACAACGTACGGAAGAAATCTGAAGCCATTTGGCGATGCGTAGCCGAAGTTGTACGAGAATAAATATCAAATGAAATACCAAAATCCTCAAATGATTTCTTGATGATATTATGATAACGGTCCACTACATCCTGCGGCGTAATGCCTTCCTTCTTCGCACGAATGGTAATAGGCACACCGTGCTCGTCCGAGCCACCAATCATAATTACCTCTTCACCCTTCAAACGCAAATAACGGGCATAAATATCGGCAGGTACATAAACGCCGGCCAAATGACCGATATGAACCGGTCCATTTGCATACGGCAATGCCGTAGTTATCAATGTTCTTTTAAATTTCTTTTCCATACTGTGATGTTCTCTTTTTGAACTACAAAGGTAAGGAATTATTTGGTATTGAAGATAGCTTCATTAAAAATTGAAGTCGACAAGACTGTATTCAAGCAGTCGGGCATTGAGACTCCGGTTGATGTAGAAAAGAGAACAATCCGGTTAGGTAAAAATGGGATTTATAGGTACTTTTTCTACTAACGACTAATTGTTTAATTTTATTTGTCGCAACTGTGCTCTTTTTGTAGTAATATAGTACTTCTGATCAACAGATTTAAAGATCTTATGAACTTTTTACATAGTTTGCTTGTTATTATTTATATAGTAATCAAACGAAGTCCTTGACAGAAGGCAAATATTATGAAAATTCAGTTTGAGATCAAAGAGACGTTAGCCGGTATATTAGACCAGCTACTGCATTCCGACTTTTGGATCACCGAAGTGGAAGAGATTGATGACAAAAGGCAACTAATCAAGATCAGAGATTTTGCTTACCCACAAGAGGCGACAGCCGAGGTTTCTGAGAATGAGATTCTGTTAAAGACGGCATGGTCAAAATATACCTACCGTTTGTATGAAGTAAACCATGTATGCTGGTGCGAATATACAGGGGCTTATCGGGGATTATTGGAACAAAAGCTTCTCCCTATCATAACGCCGAAAGAGAATCTGCTCGATCAGCCTGTTCACAGCTCATTACTGGGCGACATGCACAAGCCTTTGCGCGAATATGCCATGGACAATCTGAAGCTGAAGAAGTTCCGTCAACAGACCTTCGGCGACATTGGCTTCTCGACCAACGATCATCCGAAACGGGTGTACGATGCGTTTATCAAGGAAGACTATATTCCTGAGTAGATGTTTCACTCCTTTTCAGGCAAACACTATGGACTCACAGCCATCGCAACCGAACCAAGAAGATGTATCCGTGGTCCCGTACAATTCATTCTTCCGAATGAATATGCTGATAACTAAAATTCCTCCAACCGCTTCGCCCCATCTTTGGGTTGTGAAGTTGTTGGAGGAATTTTTATGGGGTATCTGCTTCAAGCCCAATTAAGGTTCAAGAAGACGTAAAGCTTTCGTAGCATAATCGTAGGTAATTACGTAGATAGAGCCAGCAGCGATCTGATCTTTTGTGATTGCTTTTGAGTCAGTCATTTGTTCATCATCATTATTTGTGACACTTAGTGTATAAGAGATATCTTGATCTATGGTGAAATAAGCTGTTTCTCCATTTGCAATAGATATACTACGATTACCATCACTGATAGTAAAAGAAAATGTTTTAAACCAGTTACTAAATCCTTCCGGCAAAGCTAAACGCACTCCTATATTAGTCATCGGAACTTCTACAGAAAGATAATTTACTTTACCTGCCTCAATTGTAAAAGATTTGTTATCTATATAATATATTGCGGCACCTTTATCAATCGATTGCTCATTAAAAGCTGCATTGTAAGCTTTTAACGTATAATTTCCAGGCTCTAATTCAATTTTACTTGGAATTTTATCCCCCGGATTATACTTCAAGGTCACCTCTGGAGTCACATCTTGACTGGATATTTCCACATACAAATCATTATCCACAGCACGGGTGGAAATGGATTCCGTATTTGCCACCTCAACAGTCATGTTCTCCAACGAAAGGAAACCTGTCTCTCCTACCGATGGTAAATCTTCTTGTTGGCAGGCAAATAATCCAACCAAACCTAAACAGATTGTATATAACCAAATTCGTTTCATATTCGTATGTTTATATTTTATCTTTAGTGTCATTACGTACAGAATATCAGGCTTTCAAGCTATTCAGCAAGCTGACATGCTTCTCTTTCTAAACAATGTTAGGCTGAAAGCCTTATAGGGTATAGCTTAGGGCGTTGCCCTAAGACTATTATTATATCTTCTTTAGCCCTGAAGGGGCGGAACTTTTTCCCCTATTCCGCCCTTTCAGGGCTTTTATTTTTCTATGACTCTCTTCCCAAGGCGATGCCTTGGGCTTTATAATCTTAGGCTTTCAGCCTACTATTTATCATAAACGAGAGAGATGTCGTCTATGTAAAGAATATTTCCGACATGCCGACTACCTCGCGATATAGAAGCTTTATCGACTTCAGAGTTAGAATTCTCTCCTGAACAGAACAATATATATATATGAGTCGGTTCAATATCAATATATTCATCTTTATATTCTATAGAGATATTCTTTTCCACATAACTATTTTGTTCGACACCGAAAAACTCTTCTTCAGCCAATATTAGGTTTTCATTTTTATTCTCTATAACAATTTTTGCAGAGAATTCATGAGATCCTTCAGGAACATACTTGTACCAAAAAACCAGATTTGTAGGTCTAGATACATATGAAATTCCATATTCACGTTCATTATTATTAATCCTACCTAAAAATAACTCACCAGGTGTATTATTCTTTATAGTTGATATTGGCGAAGCTGCAGTTGTACCATCTCCCCAACCTATTGTCTTTATTTCAGCTGCATAATTACCACCATGTTTCACTTCGCTTCGTTCTGTTCCTGAATTAGAGCAATATGCCTTAGGATCATTATTACTTGTAGTATAATAATTCAAAGAGCACCAACCATCTACAGATTCATCTTTAGTATCTCGAACATACCACCTTTTCCAAAATGGACCTTTACTTGGCCAACTAGCTTCTGGTCCATCTGTATATTGCCAATCCTCCATATCTCCATTCTCCAACTCAATAATCGGATAAGTAGAAACAGCTACCGGATCGCTACAAACTTCACCTCGATACACACCACGTATATAATACGTTGTGCCTGGAGTCAAACCATCCTTACGCAGATCTTTACCAAAAACAGTCCAGTCAGATTCACCATTAGGACTGAATTGATATTTCATATTTGCACTTAACTTGGAAAAATCACCTTTCTTTACCTGATCTTCCATCAAAGCATTCATGGTAAATTCTTTTGTCCAGATATTACCAGGATATGCACTTACTGTAAACTCCGGTTTTTCACAAATCAAAGTATATTCTAAATTCGGAGTTTCTTGTCCATCAATCACTTCACTACTCCACCGGTTATTAGCTTTCACATCTATCTCAATAGTATTAGCTGTTGCCTCTCCTGCATTCGTTTGTAACTTGGCAAGTAATGGTGATAAATCAAAGCTTGCGTCTGTTGTTCCGATTTCCGGAAGTGTTATACCCAACGCTGTTTCGATGGCCTGTCTATCATCTTTATTCGATAATAAATACTCTTTATCTATTTGCAAAGAAGATTGAAACTGTTCATCCTGAAAATTGAATTTCAGTTTTAAATCCTGCAAAGCAGATACGGTACTCAGTTTGATAGAAGCTTCTGGAGTTTCTGTTTCAACGAAAGTTAATGTATTATCAATAAAACCCTCCGCCTCAACCTTCGGCTTCGGCAACCACTCCATAGGTATAGTCTCATTGATTGTCACTGTTCCTGCTTCTACTTTAGAAATGTCTAAAGAGAGATCATCGTTGAATGTTAATGTGAGCGTATAATGATCTGCAGCTTCAAAAGTAGTAGGTAAATCCTCATGTTCCAATTTTGCAGAGACAGATTGACCATTCAGTTTTTCACCTTCAAAATAGAAGGATACTTCTTTGCCAACCTGAAAATAGGCACTATTCGTAGAGTTTGGTTTTAATTTAACACTATAGTTTTCAACTGCCACCTTAACCCAATAAGATTCATAAATCTTTGCCATCTCCGTAGCATCCGGGAATATAACAGAAGCCAAAGCATTTGCCACTTTACAAGCAAGCTGAACTGAGGTTGTCTTACCTTCTTCAACAACCACTCCAGTCTGCTCTCCTTTATAATATGGCTCATCCAACGCTACAAGCGAATTATCACCAAACATAGCTGTTACGGTATAAGTACCGGCAGATGCAGGAATAGTTCCTGATTTATAAGCCCCGTCATAAAGAAGATTATTCGTTGTCTCGTTAACAATCTTCAGCTTGAAATTTTCAGTCGCAGGTTCTCCTAATTCAGCCGGTGTACTCTTAGTTGTGACTTCAGTAGAAACATCGTCATTCAAAGAGATCAGGAAACCTCCCGTTTGCATATTATTCAACTGTTCTTCCTGACAGCCAATGAACAATAAACTTAGTAAACCAATATATAGGGAATGAATGTATTTCATAAGATTCATCTTTATATTGCTATTCTTATTAATCATAAATCAACTCAAAATTGTCTATCAACAATTTACTACCCACGCCGCCAGTAAAATAATCTCCATACTTGCTGGCAGACGCTACGATCAATATATATTTGGGTGTCCGGTTTGTATATCGGTAATCCAAGACTAAATCTTTCTGTTTATATTGTGCGTCCGAACTTCCACTGACATATTCGGCATAAGCTATAACATGTGAATCATTTTTATTGAACAACTGACGTTCAGACGGACGAGTTCTTATTTCTAACGGTGCATCCCAGTCCGTCAAAGCAATATAAATATGGCAGGAATCCGGACGTCCTTTCAAATTCTCCAACGAATCATCACCCACTTTATCGATAGTGGCTGAAGTATATTTATAATTAATTCGCAGCTTAGAAGGGAATGAATTAAACTCACGACCAAAACTCAATACGCCATTTGTACCATCGGTGCGAACATACGATCCAGTAAATATATTTCCGGCAGCCAATTTCAACACAACCCATTTGGTCTCCAGTGAAGCCGCTTTCCCAGAACCATTACAAGTTTCTGTTGTTGGTGTACTGTTACTGTCAGCTATCGTTGTTGCGCCTTTATTCCCTGTATCCCAAAACGAAGTTGTTGACCAAGGTTGCCAAAGAGTTCCATTTGCGGCAGCTTCTGAGGACCAATTATCGAAACTCCCATTCTCCAAAGGTACAGCAGCAGCTGTTGTAAAAGATTGTTCATTACCCGTAGTGCCATCAACGTTAACCCGATAAACATAAGTTGTTGAAGCTGTTAATCCGGTCAACGTTGCAGTAAATGAAGTTCCTGATACAGAAACATCAGAAGCCGGAACAGTATTCCAACTAGCATCACTCTGCTTTTTATATTCAACTACCGGCGTTTTACCACTTTGAATAGAACCTTTAACTGTGGCTTTTGTTACCATTGCAAATGTTTCAGAAGATCCGGTATTACCTCCACCATCCGACTTATAGACAAATACTCTCCATTCTTGCCAAGTATCTTCTCCATGACGAGCTGCATAAAAAGTTTGTGAAGTAGAAAAATCATGAACAGATGTTGGATCTGGTTTTACTTGACCGTATTCACCACCTAAATTCAATTTATTTATCTGGATATTCGACAAGTTTTGATCTTCTCCAACATAAATAATTACATTTCGGGAATTTGCATCCAACACATAATCCGTCATACCCACTACATCAACAGCACGTTCAACAATTTGATTGACGGTAATCTTCCATTGATAATCTTGATATGTCGACAATGTTAATGTAACAGGTTTACTAAAGTTAACCCGCGTATTGGCAGATAGAGGTAAACTATCCAATGATGCAAAATCTGTTGTCGGAAATTTCTCATAATTCACGCAGGCAGCTGAATCGATACCGATTGTAGCAGTTCGAGGGTCTAACATCAATTTGGTTATCTTCAAACGTGTAATGTCAACCGAATCATTGATATAAAGAGTTACCGTCCGTTGAGCTTTATCGATAATTGCATTCTTGTCCTGGCTATCAGTTCCAGCCCGTTGGCCTTCCACCTTAATAGATGAAATACTAGCTTCAAGAATCGGATACGGAATATCATTTTCTATCGCACAAGAGAATAACAAGCTAACTGAAAGTAACGTATATAATAAATTTTTCATTGCCATCTTCTGATACCTAAAATTATTCATCAAACGATTTTATAAATAGAATGTCATTCCGATATTTATTGAGAACAAATTGATCTTAAAGTTTCCTGATGAAACGCGCTGTGTTCCTTCTTCAATCCGGTTTGTTTCCTGATCAATCCACTTAAAGTTAAAACCCATCACACCAACAGAAACTTCCACTGCCGACCAGTCAGTAATAAAAGCGGTCAGACCGGGAGCAAAACCGATCTGCAAGTTCTGAACTGTTTGGAAGGAACCGTCATACGTTGTTCCTGATCCGGTTGAGTTTTTACCCCGGCCATATCCGTAAGTCAGACGCGCCTCATTGAACAAACCGAATATTTTACTCCTACCTATCGGCATATAAGTTCGCAAAAAAGCAGAAGCTTCATATTTATGCTCCAGATAATAAATATCTTTCAAGCTAATATTAAAATCTTCTCCAAGATTCAAGTCGAAATTTCCCAAATCCAGATAATCCCGATTATATGCAAAACGAAAGCCGGCAGCTATATTATCGCGGAAAAAATAACCGGCATACGGACTTACATTAAAATCATAACCCTTTCCTTCTACATCTTTAATAACGAGGAAATTTAAGTTGTTTTCATCATGTTCGGAATAGGAAACCGTTCCTCCAGCCATCCATGTTCCTTTCGGAATGAATACCTGAGATTGTACATCCCGATCAATTCGTTTGATAGCACGCTTTCCACGGTGTGCCATCACGCTACCGATCATCGCGATCCATAGCCCCATTATTATAATTAGCTTTCTATACATATAATCTGTTTTCTAAATGTCACCTCCTTAATTTGTTCCGCCCTTTCAGGGCTTATTTATTTTTTGTTTATATTCCCAGGGCGTTGCCCTGGGCTTTATTATTTTAGGCCTTTAGCCTAAAAATCGCCCTTCAATAAGGAGCAATACCATGGTTACAAATATTCCTCCTTGTATTCAACACCATATTCTCGCAAAAACATTTTCAATTCGTCAACAAACAGCATTTTCTTATGATGTTCTTCTTGGTTCTGGATATATTTAACAACAATTTCCACCTTCGACTGACTCACTGAAAATGCACCGTATCCGTTCTGCCATCCAAATTGCCGATAAAAAGGATCTTTGCTTTTTATCCATTTTGAAGAGCTACGTTTAACCTCTTCCACCATCTTTGACAAAGCCATGTTTTTGTTTAATACACACAAAACATGAACATGATTCGTCGTACCGCCTATACATATCATCGGGCAATCTATATGATTTAATATTCCGGTGATATAAGCATATAGTTCCGACAAATCGGTTTGTTTGATTATATTCTCCCGATATTTGGTTGCGAATATCAGGTGAATATAATTTTTTGCCAATGATTGTGACATATTTTTATTCCGCCCTTTCAGGGCTTATTTATTTTTTATTCATATTCCCAGGGCGTTGCCCTGGGCTTTATTATTTTAGGCTTTCAGCCTAAAAATTACCAATTCTTCATCTTGTTTCATTCGAACGATTTCATCCTAACTTAATTTTTCTAAGCTATATATACCTAAAAAAGAAACAGACCTTCGTCATTGTTCATTCGAACGATTTCATCCTAACTTAACTTTTCTAAGCTATATGCCTAAAAAAGAAACAAGCCTTCTTCTTTTTCATTCGAACAATTATACCACAACATAATGTCTAAACTACAAGCTTAAAGATTACCAGATCTTCATCCTAGTTTCATTTAGACAGTTGCATCGTTTTATAATGTTTTTAAGTTTTCGGCCTAATATTATCAATTCTACACTCATAGAATCAGAATAATGCCCCAAACTTTATTGTTTCGAACAACCAACTACGATCTACACGATCTGGCTGAAAGCCTGCGATTTTATAGCCTAGGGCAACGCCCTAGGTATTTCCATCAATACAATCTAAGCCCTGAAAGGGCGGAATCTGTATTGAGCCTGCAAAGGTACTCAATTTCTCACAAACCGCATGTTAATAAAGAATGTATAATGCAGAGCTTTCACTCCGCATTATACATACTTTTATTATTTCCAAATAGTTGGTTCTCCATCATAGATTAACTCGAAGTCGTCAAGATATAGGGTACTACCTTTACCTCCAGTCATATAATCTCCATATTTACTTGCACTGCATACAATGATGATATGAGTTGGCTTTTTATCAAAAGCCTTTTTCTTATATTTTAGAGGAATATTAAATTCCACATAGTCATCTCCCTCGGTTGCAGAGCCTGAAGGCAGTTCACCATAAGCTATAATATTCGGATCATCCGCAAACTTAATGAAGGAATCTTCATCCTTGTTATTTATCAAATATGATTTTTGTGCCAAGGCAATATATATAGAACATTGATCCGGATTCCCCTTTGAGACTGTCGCATCAGCAGGTAAATTAGTACCAACATTATCCACATTAGCTGGTTTATATTTGTAAAATCCTCTCAAAATAATGGGACGCGCTGAAAAAGATTGACCAAAAGTTAATGTTGCACCAAAACTACTAAAATCAATAGAGCCAAAAGTTCCAGTATATAAACTAGCTGCTGCAAAAGCTCCATTTACAACCGATGTTAATTTTGCAGCTTTACCCGGAGAATGCACAGCAACTGTCTCACTTTGCGTCGGGTTCTTTAAGCTCATATAATTTGCTCCCGCATTACTAGTATCCCAGAAATTAACAGAAGAAGAAGCATTTGGATAAGCAGATTGTCTAGTTCCAGTTAGTCCTTTAGTTTCAATAGTACTCCATTCTTCGAAACTTCCATTTTGTAATACTATTGCCTCTTCCGTTTTAAACTCACCGCCGCTGATATTAAAGACTGGAGTTTCAAAACCGTCCGTCAGGCGATATTCGTAGGTTGTCGCCGGTTTCAAATTCGTCGCGGTGGCCGAATAGGTGTTGTCTGCCACTGTGGTTTCAGCGGTAGTCCAGGTTTCCGTATCTTTTTGGCGATACTGAATTTTAAGAGTCGAGAGATCGATGCCACTGGCACTTGTTACATTCTCGGCCGTGAGATAAGCGAATTTTGCCCATGCATTAGCCGAAAGTATTCCTTGGTTAGTCGGCTTTTGAGAAACAACAAATTCATAGCTGTATTCCTGCATAGAAGGATCTACTTGGACTGTAATATTTTCTGTACCAGTCTCCTGTAGTTTAATATTAAGAATATAATGGTCGCGTGCCTTAACCTCGGTAATCTCATGTGTTAAACCATGTTCTTTAGTATCCCCATTCATAATTGCAATAGCAACATTCAGGTCACCAACCGGGAAAAAGGCTACTTTGTTTTCCGTATTTGCTGATGAGAAATCACGAGCAGTGACAGATTGTGTTTTACTTGTTACCTGGGCCGTAATAGTTCTCCCATTTAACTGACCAACTAATTGCGTATCAAAGTTAACTGTCACCTTGACATTCGCCAGTGCACAAGTAATATTTGCAGTTGTAGTTCCACCCTTTGTCACTGATACTTTTGTTGAGCCATAATAGTAAGCACCGTTCTCACCAAAAGCAGAATTACCGTCGTAATTATTAGAACAAACTTCTACCGTATATTCGCCAGCGACTAACTCGATTTTTAAAGCATTTAATTCCTCTACGGAACCTGTTTCTGTCTTAATCTCTTTTCCAGTTGAGTCGCTTATCTTTAGGGCAAGCAATTCCGGATTATAATCTTCAGCCTTTGTCGTCACACTAACATCTTGTCCGATCGCGAACGACAGGTAACCTTTGTCGTTTAACACCTCTTCATCGGCTTGGCAGGCTACTAGAAAGATCGCCACCAAGGTTAATAATATATATTGTATCTGTTTCATAACTTATTATTCTACGGTTACATTTAAAGTTCCTGAAGTGGTTTTTCCATTATTGTCTGTTATTGTAATATTGAAAACATGACCTTCAGATTCTGTTGTTGGTCCCATATTATTTAAAGTGTTAAAAAAGCTTCCTACTGGGAATATGTATTCAGTCGCATTTTCCTTCAAAACTGAAATTCCAGGAGCAATATCATTAATAATATTTCCCAATGTTGTATTATTAACCAATTCTACTCCATTAAGGAAATCTATTTTTTCTGCCTCTTGCCCAGACGCTGGATTTGCTAAATCGTTTATTATACTTTTAAACATTTGATTTCCCCCAACGATTTGCACCTTAACACTTTTTAATCCAGCATTTGCTTTGATTGTCGCATCAGCATTGCTCTTTAAATCATTTGGTAAAGAATAAGCCGATTTAGGAAAAGATATTGTAGGTCCATCACTTTCTTCTCCATCACCATCACCTTCTTCACCTCCAGGCTCTCCCGGCGTAGTAGGATCCTCTACTGGAACTTCAATATTATCCGTCTTGTCCTCTGTATTCCACTCTAAATTAGCAGAGATTTCAATACCAGTCACACCTGAAGGATCCGTCGGATCTTTCTCTCCCGGCTTGATAGTAACAGTCAACGCATCAGCTGCTCCCCAATATTGAGAGCCTGCGGAAGAGGGTTTAATAATACTACGAGATTCTCTAATTTCTGTGTTGTTGTCTTTCAAAACGCCAGAGAACTCAACCTTGATCGTGGAGACATTATCTGCTATCATCCAATAAAAAGGATCAGGCTGTTGTACATTTTCGTCTGCTGTAGTTTCAAGACGTACAAAATCTTGGTTATGTGTTCCATCAGTCACACTGATTTCCCAACTTTTAAAGGTTCTTTTCAGTTCCTCATCATAAGTCAATTGAATTTTCATATTCATCATCGTACAGACAACATTCACTCCTGTCTCTTCATTTGCCTTCACATTGAAAGCTTCTTCCTTGCCGTAATAGGGTGCAGTTGTACATTCTTCAGCATTCCCTGGCGTATGCGCATAAACCGTATAATCACCAACAGGTAATTCAACTGGTTTCATCTCACCATCGTAAGTAAATGTTTTATAAGCTTCCTCTTCTCCTTTCTTTTTGATTTCCACCATAAAACCTGTAGCACTGACTGTTGGCGTAGTTGAAGTCGCCTCGCTTGCCTTGGTTATAGACTGTGAAGAAGCATCTACAGCTAACCCTACATTCAGGTACCCTACTTCTGATGACTCCTCTGTTTTGTTCAAAAGTTCATCTTTCATTTCGCAAGAAGTCAAACTCGCAAAGGCGAAGACTCCCGCCAGAATTGTATATTTTAATTTCATGCTTATATACGAATTAAAGTTGTTTTACAAATTAAAGCCATTCTGTTGGAATCTCGATATTTACATTCTCATCGTTTGTGTCTTTATTGATTGTAATCGAGATGCCGATATTTCCTGTATTACTTTCAACGACCGGAGCAATATTAATTGTCTGAAAATCGAGTGGTTTCAGAGTGTACGTTTTAGGATCTACAGTAGCTTGTCCTCCTGTTTTTTTATTTAAGGTAAAAGTCGCAACAACACCTTCTCCGTTTGCATTAACTTTTAAATAAAGCGGATATGTATCCTCTTTTCCCCATAAAGCTTTATTACTTCCTAAAGCCTGAGTTTGGAATGTCACATAATAATCCGAGAAATAATCCTTCATTTTTGCATCAAAGTTGACTTGGATTTTTGCTTGGACCGGTTTACATTCAACTGTCAATGATTGCTGATCACCATTCACATTAAAGGTTTTAATTCCTTCCATATAAAGGCCATCGCGAGTACTGGGCACATTATATTCTTCCCCATAGAAAGCCTTCAATTCATAACCGCCATTGGTCAGTTCAATCAGCTCAGTCGGCATATTGGTATAATTCCATTCCATGCCATCAACAACTTTTCCATCCTTCAAAATCTGAACCGTATAATTATCCAACTTCGTATACTCCGATTCATCCACCGCCTTAGTCTGGAAACCGGTATCAGCATCTAAGCTTAACTTCACATAGCCTTTCCCTTCGGGGATCAAGGCTTCTTCCTCATCCGAGGTACATGCTGTAAAGGCAGCAAAGCCCAACAGCAGACATACATACGTTCGTAAAAATTTCAAATACTTCATGCTCTATTTTTTTCTGATTTATACACTTTTTTCCAATTGCAAAGGAACAACAATTCACAAAGCCTCGCAAGGTCAATTTATAGAAAAATGTATTCTTTTTTTTATATCTAAATGTTTCTATTTTTAGTTATCTGTTTGTTTTTGCAGGAAATATGAATTTATCCTTATCTATTGATTGTTCCATTTATTAGAATGGGATGTTCTATTTTTTGAATAAGTTGATAACAGGGAAAAGCTTGTTGGTGGTTCATTTTTCCTGTCGGTTATGTTCCAACCGAATAGTAATCCGATACAGATGTCCGGGAAAAATCGGACACAGAAAAGGCTTGAATCACCTCATTTATTAGACTATCAGGCAGATAGAAGAAAGGTGAAAGATAAGTATGGAAATAAAAGTCTGTCCGATTGTCGGGAGTTTTGAAAAAAGAAGATACGGGAATCGTTTTTGATTCTCGTTGGCTTCGTCTTAAGACATCCTGTCTTTTCAGAAAAAGCCGGCGTATATCCATCAAAAGCCGGCGTAAATTGATGAAATGCCGGCGTGTTTTCAGAAAAAGACAGGCTGCGATTCAATGTTAAATATTCTGTTAATAAAACATGCTGTAGAACATATTTACTAGAAAGCATCGTACCTTTGCAGCGGTTATCAAAATGTGTGTAAATAGGCGTTTAGTTTAGGCAAAAAGATTATGTTATTGCAAGTATTTTACATTTTGTTCTTCTACTTTGTAGGAGAGTGTATCAGTCAGTGCATCCACGGTTTTATTCCGGGCAGCGTAATCGGGATGGTTCTGTTATTTTTAGCCCTGGCATTTAAAGTTGTAAAGCCTTGTCATGTCAATAAGATATCTAAGTTACTGACAGACAATATGGGTTTGTTCTTCCTGCCCGCCGGTGTGGGCCTGATGACTTCTATCGGTGTGATTTCGCATTATTGGGCGGTTATCCTGATCTCGTGTGTGATCAGTACGATACTGGTCATTGCCTCGGTTGCCCTTGTGCAGCAGAATTTCGAAAAACGAAAAAAGTAAATCGGTATGCATTCGTTGGTTCATTCTGAGATATTCGATTTAGCGTTGGTGGTCGGTACATACATTGCCGCCACCATTCTGTATAAGAAAACGCATCTGAGCGTACTTCATCCGTTACTCACGTCGATTTTCGTGATCATCGTCATTCTCGAGTTCCTGGATATTGAATATGCATCGTTCCAGCAAGGCAGCCACCTGATCCATTTTATGCTGGGTCCTTCGGTTGTTGCCCTGGGTTACGTCTTGTTCGAACAGATGAAATACCTGAAGGGGAACGTCGTATCGATCCTGACTTCGGTCTTTGTCGGAGCGATTGTCGGAATTATCAGCGTAATAGCCATCGGAAAACTGATGGGTGCCGACCAGTCGCTGATTGCTACCCTGCAACCCAAGTCGGTCACGACACCGATCGCCATGGGTATTTCAGAGAAGAACGGCGGCATTCCCTCGCTGACAGCCGTCATTGTCGTAGCCGTTGGAATCTTCGGAAGCATTGTCGGTCCGGCCGTTATGAAAGTATTAGGTATCGAAAGCCGCATAGCCAAAGGACTGGCCCTGGGCGCTTCGTCGCACGGAGTCGGTACGGCTGCAGCCATCCAGCTGGGAGCTGTAGAAGGCGCATTAAGCGGATTAGCCATCGGTCTGATGGGTATCATGACCGCCATTCTGGTTCCGGTCATTTCGTATATTCTATCCTTGTTTGCGTGAATACAGGCAACCGTTCTTCCCCACGGGAAGCCGATTATCACATACATCTGCCTCTCAACCTCTTGGCTGAAGAGGCTCGAATCAGACAGCAGGACCGCCTGACTATGGCGATTCTGCTATTTTTATCGTACCTTTGCGAAAAATATTTATACGTATCAATTATGTCACAATTATTTCCTACAGATCTGCCTTACAAGGTAGCAGATATGAGCCTGGCGGAATTCGGACGGAAGGAAATCGAGATTTCCGAACACGAAATGCCCGGTCTGATGGCTCTCCGTAAAAAATATGGTGATTCGAAGCCATTGAAAGGAGCACGGATCACAGGTTCTTTACACATGACAATCCAGACAGCCGTTCTGATTGAGACACTGGTAGCCTTGGGTGCCGATGTCCGTTGGGCCAGCTGTAACATCTTCTCGACTCAGGATCATGCCGCTGCCGCTATCGCTGCCGACGGTGTACCTGTTTTTGCCTGGAAAGGTGAATCATTGGAAGAATACTGGTGGTGTACGGAAATGGCATTGCGTTTCCCCGGCGGTAAAGGTCCGCATCTGATTGTAGACGACGGCGGTGATGCTTCTCTGTTGGTACACATGGGTTATCGTGCCGAAAACGACCCGACGACCATTCAACGTGAGGGAAGCAATCACGAAGAACAATGCATTCTGGATACATTGAACCGTATCCTGGCAGAAGATCCGCAGCGCTGGCATCGTACCGTAGCTGAAATGAAAGGAGTATCGGAAGAAACGACAACGGGTGTTCACCGGCTGTACCAAATGATGGAACGGGGCGAACTGTTGGTTCCGGCCATCAACGTAAACGATTCGGTAACGAAGTCTAAATTCGATAACCTGTACGGTTGTCGGGAATCGTTGGCCGACGGTATCAAACGGGCTACCGATGTAATGATTGCCGGGAAAGTAGTCGTCGTAGCCGGTTACGGTGATGTAGGAAAAGGCTGTTCACACTCCATGCGTTCATACGGAGCCCGCGTACTGGTAACGGAAATCGACCCGATCTGTGCCCTGCAGGCAGCTATGGAAGGCTTTGAAGTCACTACGATGGAAGAAGCCGTGAAGGAAGGAAATATCTTTGTGACAACCACCGGTAACTGCGACATCATCACCATCGAGCACATGCAGCAGATGAAAGACCAGGCGATTGTCTGCAACATCGGTCACTTCGATAACGAAATACAGGTAGATAAGCTGGTGAATTTCCCCGGCATCAAACACCTCAACATCAAGCCGCAGGTTGACAAATATACATTCCCCGACGGACATTCCATCTTCCTGCTGGCAGAAGGCCGTCTGGTTAATTTGGGATGTGCTACCGGACATGCATCTTTCGTGATGAGTAATTCATTCACCAACCAGGTACTGGCTCAGATGGATCTCTGGCAGAAGCCCTACGAAATCGGCGTATATCGCTTGCCGAAATACCTGGATGAAGAAGTAGCCCGTCTGCATCTGGAACGTATCGGCGTGAAACTGTCTAAACTGACCCAGAAACAAGCCGATTACATCGGTGTACCGGTTGAAGGACCGTACAAGGCAGATCATTATCGGTATTAAGACCTATCATGCCGGATTTATTCCCGATCAGGTAAAATTCATACAGCTCGACCTTTGCGCGTTCAAGGGTCGAGCTTCTTTTTACACCTTCCAACAGCAGGAACCACGGTTACGCACGTTCCGTTCCAAGCGATAATTTTTGTATTCAAAGGCGATAATTTCAGTCTTGACAGGCGACAATTTCGGCGCGCAGAAGCGATAATTTTCATCTCGATACATCAATACCTGATCAAAACCGTCCATTTCGGAATCAGTCTGTTATTCCCAATGAATCAGCCAGAAAGCCCGATTCTGGCCCTTTCCATTTATGGATAATCAGTGAAGCAGCGCTACCGGGCGTGAAGACAAAGACGAAAGAAGAACTGAGAAAAGTAGTTGCCGACTATAATTCGGTGGATGAAGTGCGGAATGCCATCACTCCTTTTTTGGGAGAGTATCCACAATTCGTCTTGTCGAGCGGGAATTATGTCATCTGCGACAAAGACAATTACGCTTATATCAATGCCGTTACCAGAGTCGTGCGCTATAAGTTGAAAGATGCCTCAGATCCGACACAAGGTATCGTCCTCGACAAACAGATCAATTTGCAGGATTATAACTCGAACATCCAGACGATGGTAGGACTGGTCATGACTTACGACGGCGGACCGGAAGCTCCTTCCATCAAAATGGGCTTTGGCTCAGGTTCTACACCGGCATTGATGGGCTTCGGCGATGATGAAGACAAGCTGGTAGCCATTACTGACGGAGCCAAACAGATGAAACTGGCCGCGTTCTGGCGTGATGAAATTCCAACGGAGCTTACGCCATCATCCAATACATGAAAAATGGAGACTTGCTCTTCAACTCTGTCAGCGGACCTTTCCGTGTAAAACTCTAATCCTATTTGACAATAGATAATAAAAACGGGCTGATGAAGGTAAAAGAATACCTTTTCAGCCCGTTTATTCATTGAGTGGTTATAATCCTCTTTTATTTATCCCAGTAGATAAACTGGAACGGACAATCTTTCAGATACGGATAACCTTTGTTTTTACTTTTATCTGAATCAATCACCCATATATTATCGAAATCAAAGTTATTGAAGGTGGATTCCTTTTTAGCCCCATCATCTGTAAAGGAATCAGCATTCCAGCCTTTTCCACTGCCTTCCCGATAATACAAATCATGGTGATACCAGATACAGGCATCTTTATGTGTGCCGACAATGGCATTGCCATCTGCCACTTTCCCCACATTAATACAATACCGGATCTCCGCATAATGATCGACACAGCCAATGATACCACCGTTATCTTCATGCTGATCGGTTGTAACAGGCCCCATATTATAGCAATCATGCGTCATCCAATGAGAAGCATCACTCTGATTACCTTCTTCCTGATAGCCTAATAATCCACCTGCAAAAGACTCAAAATTTCCCGAAGAAATCGTTCCCCGATTACAGCAATAAGCCAGTTCCATATTCTCACCCAACGTAATCCCTCCGGGATCCTGACCCATACTTCCGGCAATACCACCGACACGGCTCACTTTTGCTCCACCAGCAATATCCCCGTAGTTGGCAGAACGTTCGATAATCATACGAGACGATTTACCATTTCCAACAATACCTCCGACTTCACCACTGCTGGCTGTAACCGGACCATAGTTAGCCGAATAACGAACCCGGTGATCTCCCCGACGTTCTGAATCATAGATAAGTCCGATACAACCACCTGCCGTACTTTGTCCACCCGTTATGGAATTCGTATTGACCAGATATTCCAAAGTTACCGCATTGGAAGTTTGGTATTCAACCCGCCCGAAAATACCTCCGGTATTATTTTCTCCGCTGACCACCGCATAATTGATTAAGCGACCAAATGTACCTTCACACAGTTCAATCCGTCCGGCAATACCACCGGTTTCTTCACCAGCCCCTATTATAGCCGTTGAGTTATTCATACAATTCTTAATTCCACCCTTCTCTGACAGGCGCATGTGTCCTACGATTCCACCGACACGTGCATTTCCAAATACCCGACCGGTCATATACAGTCCTTCCAACGTAGAATTCTCGGCATAACCCACAATACCACCCATTGACGTTCCGGTATTACCACTTGTTCCACCAGAAGAAATGATTCCGGCATAACAGCTCAGATCATCATTCGGTTCCGGAATAGAAGAAAAATCAATATCTTTCGTTATGGGACCACGAACGGTAGCCTCAGAAGCATAACCAACGATACCGCCCACAGCATCCGGACCAGTAACACGCATATTCGGATCCAGATAAAAGTCCGTACAATCAACCGTTCCTTTAACCAGCAGTCCGACTACTCCACCGGCATAATTGGAAGAACAGTTGACATTTACATTTACCAGAAAAACAACATCCGTAAGAAAATCACCGGTTACTTCGCCGAACAAGCCACCAACTCGTTCACTTCCTTCCACCTCCAGGTATCCATTATCAACCTGGGCAATTCGGTTAGCACGTGGCATACCAGTGAATTTAATGAGACCATTTGGATCAAATCTTCCGATAAATCCACCAACACGTTGAGCACCTCTCACATAGGAAGTAACTTTTATAGAAGAAAACGTAGACATTCCTTCCATTCCCTTACAATAACCAAACAATCCGCCGATCGAACTTCCTTCTCCTTTAACCGGAGCCATAATGGAGATGTTGCTGACCGTAGATGACTTAAAAGCCGCTTCACCGGCTAATCCGCCACAAGTCACATTCGAATGGATGATATTCAAATCTTTCTCTTCCTCAGAAATCTGATGTTGCAAAGTAACGTTCTGTATATCGCATTTAGCTTCAGAGATACTACCAACCATACCTCCCACTTTATTCTCGCCATTTACCGTAAACAAAGAAGGATTCGTATTCCCTGTTTCAAAGTTGGTAAAACCGTTTACCTTCAGCTCTCCGTTAGTCTCCAAACGACCTAACAATCCACCTACATAGTCACTTCCACTTACATTCGCATGGAAACAACAGGAATTGGCAATCAAGGTTCCTTCTGCATGACCAATAAATCCACCAATGTAAGAACCCGTAGCTTTGATCGTACCGCTAACTTCGATATTAGAGATAGAAACTGTTCCTGAAGTTTTTCCGGCTAACGCGCCTCCGTAATTAGCAACATTCTGCAGATCTACATCCAATGACAGATTCTGTATCGTTGCTCCATTTGTCAGTTGCTTGAACAGACCGATTTCAACATCCTTTTCTGTATTTCCAGAACCAATAAAAGAGATTTTGACCGTGTGTCCCTGCCCGTCATAATTACCGGCAAAGACTTCTCCGACATACAAACGCCCCTCATAAACTTCACTCCGGGGCGGTGCGGTAAAATCAGCCGTTTGGATAAAATATAATCCGGCACCATGACTGATAGAATCACGATAAAGCCCATATTCAAACATAGAGAAATCATCTTGCGAACCAATCTGGTACGGATTCTCTTCCGTTCCATCTCCTTCCAGGCTGAAAACAACTGAGGAAGCGATAATGGCATAAAGCATCTCATCACGCACGGTTACTTTCAACTTCGTGCCCAACTGTTTTCCATTCAGGAAATAGGCCGTCAAGTCATAGTCACTATCCGGGAGTAACTCACCTTTCGGTATAAACAGGCTGTAAGACGGCGAATCGTGCTGAACAGAAGCATCGAATTCAAACACCGTATCATTCGTATGCGACTGGAGTTGGACACGAATCTGAGTAACGGAATCAGGAATTTCCCAAATACCTTTCTCCAAGAAGAACGTACTCAGTTTATAATCGCCAACTTCTTCGAGGGTTGAACCCATCTCATTCGAATTGTAAATATCGTCATCATTACAACCCGTCCATGAGAAAGTAGCCCATGCCAGCAACAAGCTAAAAATATAAATTCTTTTCCTCATATTCATTAAATCTAGTTTTTCATTCGTAATTACATTTTATTCATTCTTTTAGTTATTCCATTTCTGAATGGAATGGTATTGGGAAAAAGCCATCTTTTTCTGTTAAATGCCAAACGGAATTTGTTCCATTAATATCCCAAGTGTGATAATAAGAAGCTTTTTTCAGTTTATCTAGAGACAAAGGGATTCCAGTACCATCATAGTTTCCCAGTACTTCGAAATAATAACAGTTTTCAGCCCCATCCACGTCATATGGAGATCCTAAAACAGCTCTAAACCAAGACTTCCCAACATGCAGACATCTACGCACGTAAGCTTCGGCGCTTTCTTTACCGGCTATACCACCACTCAAAGCTCCTGTATCTCCAACCCCTAAATTCAGACAGTCCTCTACAATACATCTTTGCTGCAAATAACCAACGATACCTCCTGCGTACGTTCCATCATCGGCTTCTAATTTCCCCATATTGACACATTGAGAAACAACGACCACATTATTCTGAAAATTCGTACACGATTCTATAATGGCATTTGTACCTCCTATAAGGGTTGCGCTAAATCCGACTAAGGCTAAACCGGCTGCAGCTGTTGATCCCGCAGTAGCAACCATACTTCCTATCCAAGCAATTGTCCCTGCGGCAATACAAGCACCCGCAATTACTTTTTGTGTAATTTCTTTCACATGATTCCAATGTTCTATTTCTTCGTAACGTTCTTCTCGTTTGAGATTAATATTCAAACTAATCTGTTCTGCATTTTCATTGGATGATTCATAATAGGCTAACAGTTTTGATAAATTAGTATTATAATCTATTACCACCTGCGGATTCAATTGATCATACAATATACCGGAAGCCAAACTATATCCATTTCGGATATCCGCTATTTCTTGCTTAACAGAATTTCCCTTATCTGTTATACTAGAATTTATAGACGTACGCATCAGACTGGCTTCCTCTTCAGTTAGCATACCATAAACACCATATGTCAAAAGACCACTGTCTGTCAATAAGAAAAGGGCATCAAATAGAACTTCTCCTACATGCAATACAGTCTCAACAGTTTCTCCCAAAGCTTTTCCTACGACTCCAATTACAGGACCTCCAAAAAGCAGAGCTATCTCGGCTGAACCAATGACTACGCCCACAATATCCGTTGCCGACCATTCTCTAGGATCTCCTACTTCTCCTAATACGCCACCAGTAACTCCTGAACCTTGATTCTTAACGAATCCCATATTAGCACAATAGTTGACCATCGTATAATTTCCAGCCAATCCGATAACGCCTCCAGCATGTTCAGCTTTTACATCTAAGTCTCCAAAATTCTGGCATGAAAAAATGGCTCCCCATGCAGTCTTTCCTAGTACACCACCTGCATGTCCCATACTATAAGAGCTGATTTTACCCGTGTTTAACGCATCATGAACAACCGCAATAGACGTATTTCCAGCAATACCTCCAACACAGGCTGCATCACCCGTTGCCGAAACATCACCCGTATTATAAACGGAAACACCTCCAAATTGAGCTTCCCCACAAAGTCCTCCAACAGACAATTTACCTGATATCTTCCCTGCATTTGAACAAACCTTGAGGAGCGTATTATTGAATGTCAATTCTTCAGTTCCCAAACGGGTACTACCAATTATTCCACCAACTCCAATAGAGCCTTCTACGTCACCAGTATTAAAACAAGTATAGATGTAAGAGATACCAGATCCACCAACAATTCCACCTGTTCCATATCCACCATTATTTTCATCTCCTTCCTGATAAGAAATCGAGCCTTTTATATGCCCTCTATTTTCACATGAAGCGATAATCAGCGTATCTACCGAACCGGCCAAACCTCCAGCTCCTGTATATTCGGAAGTCACATCACCGTCGTTTTCACATTCTTCTATCATTGTAGTTGAATATAAAGAACCAGCACCTAAAAGTCCTCCAATCGCATAAGAACCCGATACGGATGTGCTCTCGTTTACACATGCATAAAGATTAAGCAAGCCATACATATCTACTACTCCAACAAGACCTCCGATACCAACACTTCCAGCACTGGCTTTAATGTATCCATCTGTTGTTATACAATTAAATAAACCTGTTTTTCCTCGCTTATCTCCTGCTGTTACAGATCCACCAATCAACGAACCCACAGCATAGTTCCCTTCTACTCGGGCGTTCTCCATCTTGACATTCTTGAAAACGGAGTTTTCTACGAACCCAAAAAGACCGACACCGGCCGAATTGCCACGAAACGACCATAAGTTTTTCACTTTATGCCCGTCACCATCATAAATACCCCGGAAAGGATTGTTGCTCAAATTACCAATCGGTAACCAACCGGCTTCATGGTCGCTGTCCCAGGAAGCTCTATCCATATCAATGTCGTTCGTCTGCAAGAAATGTGTATTCGAGAAAAGCAGATTATTTTTTACCTGATCGTTTGCCACATCGCGAAGCCGTTTAAAATGATCATAGCTGGAAATGATAAACGGATCCTCTTCCGTACCGCTTCCACACAGCTTCATAGCCTTACTATATACATCCAGTATTCTGGCTGAATCGGCAGCTGTTATTTCAACTTGGCAACCCAAACCAAATTCCACCCAAGTTGTATCGCCGTCTTCCACTTCCGGCGTCTTTAAACACAGTAAACGGTAAATACCCGGCTTCAGTCCGGTTTCAAATGTCAAAGTAGATTCTTGTCCCAAACGGACATGATCACCTCTACGCGTGATAATCGTTCCGTTCTCTGCCAGAATATCACACTTAAACGTATTACTACGGAAATCTTCTGTCTCCTCTGTCAGCCGGACAATCCGACTATCTCCTACAAAAGAATCCTCGCCTGAAGGTACAAGCGTACTTCCACCACTTTCATCATCACTACATCCTGTCAACAATAATCCACAAATGCAGCATAAGTGAAAAATGAACCAAGTAAAATGTTTATTCATTCCTAATTAGTTTTGTTGTTGTTATCAAGATGCAAAATTAGGTTGGTTATTGATAAACAAATTTAAATTAATAGCGACAATTTTGGTCCTAGCAGGCGACAATTTCAGCTATTATCAAATAGATAGCTATAAAACGAACAATTATTTCCTATCACGGATAAATCCCCGATATTGGGACGGAGGCATTCCATAGCGATCATGAAACAAACGCTGGAAAGTCCGTAGTGTTCCGAATCCACACTGTTGGGCAATATCTTTAAGAGGGAGAGATTCATTGGCAGACAATAAATGACAGGCATATTCCAACCGATAAGAAGTAATGTATTCCAGCACACTCTGATCAAATGTTTCCCGGATGAGAGATGCCAATACTCTTTCATTTATTTGTAAATACTGTGCCATATCTTTCCGCTGCAGAGCCGGATTCAAGAAAGGACGCTCGTCCATCATGTATTTCTTCAACCGTTCAATCACATCCGAATCGGAATCTTTGGAAATGGCTGAAGTTTTCTCTTCCCGCTTCTCTTGAACTTTCTTATTCTCTGCAGAGACCCATAACTGAAGAGTCTTAGCCCATTTATCATATTCCTGCAAACGGGCAACCAACAGGCGTTTGTTGGCCCTTAACTTATAAGCGTAAGTGATATAAATAATCAACGCGAGGGTTATCAACAGGAGAATTACCCAGGAAAGTCCAAGCAAACGAGTCTTCTGTTGGTTTTCCAATTGGCTCTTTTCCACCTCATAACGGACTTTTAGTTCTTCCAACTGGTAAGAAATTTCTTCATGAGCGATCGAATCTGCTGCGGCTATATATTTTTCATAAAATGATACACTTTCTTCCTCATGTCCTCCTAATGCTAAAATTTCGGCTTTTGCCAATATATCATCCAGATAAAAAGGATAATAACCCTGATGGGTATCCAGCAGAATATTGACATCCGAAAGAGCTTTCCCATATTCTCCTGTCTGCTTGTTATATAGGGATAATCATTTAATTCCTTCAATCTGAGTTAACCGGCAGACGTTCCCGTATTTTCCCGATTAAACTCATCGTGTTTATATCATTGGCTCTGGTTTCAGAGCCGATTTTCTCGTTTTCAGTCACGTCTGGAGCCACCACTCCCATAAAGTTGCGCTCTATGCGTAGAACATCAGGCTGCAAGGGCGACTTGGACCGACTCTCGTCTTGCGAGGTTGACCACATTTGCTGTGTGGATACCGAAGAAAATCAGCA
>CDZI01018367.1_pt1 | contig 132963 bp, 141 predicted proteins | sample 554811 | NCBI WGS metagenome assembly CDZI01 (sample SAMEA3182110, study PRJEB8094) | gut metagenome | biome: human; feature: gut; material: Stool; isolation source: human stools | place: Canada | collected 2013-04-23
TAGTAAAAGCTTTTCTCGGAGATCCCACGCCGCCGGCAAAATTCCCGTTTTGTCAGTCCGCTGTTGCTGCATTCCTGAATAAGCATTCTCCATGTCTGCGCCCGATAGTCGTCCCGCACTGCCAATACATCTGCCATTTGATAGCATCTCTCCCTCCTTCTCGAAAAACTCACCGTGCGTTTTTTCAAGTTTTGGGATATTATCTCACATCCTTGGCCGGGATTCTAGGCGGGTGGTTATTGTGCGCTTACCTTATATCCATTTCAAACTTCCTCTCTTTTTGATAAACTCTCAATCGTAATCGGTAACACAATTAGTATTTTACATATCTATAATATATACAGTCACATATATTGTCAAGTATCTCCATTAAATCAAAAAAAGATCGAGGTTATTTCTAACCTCGATCTCGATCCAGTATTCTCCTGTTTTTCCGCAGGAAAAGTTCAATCAATCCTGCTGCCAGTTATGCCAGACGTTCTGCACGTCCTCATGCAGTGAGCTTCGCTCACAAGTGCTGCGGCAGCCTCCCTTGGAAAATAGGGATTTTTCAGCCTTTACATTGTTCCTTTGTTGCTATGCCCTTCTTTATGTATGTCATCATTTGATGGCATATCAATAACATAACACACAACTTCCAACAACGCAAGAGGGATGTCGTTCCCCTCCTGCGTTCGTTCCGTTTATAGCCCTAACTCTTTCACGCGGCGGTAAAACGTGTTGGGCTTTAGTCCTACCTCGCGCATGGCGGCGGTGGCGGTCATCTCTCCCGCCCTCCACTTGGCGCACACGGTCTTGAACTGCGTTTCATTGACCTCAACGGGCTTACGGCCTTTATACTTACCCTCGCTCTTGGCGATTTCGATACCCTCACGCTGGCGCTCCAAAATGCTTTCGCGTTCCAGCTCTGCCAACGCGCCGAACACCGTCAGCATAAAGCGTCCTTGCGGTGTGGTGGTATCCATATTTTCTTTCAGGCTGACGAACTCCACGCCCTTTTCTGTCAGCTCCGAAACGATACCCAAGAGGTCGCGGGTGTTTCTTGCGATACGGGAGATGCTTTCCACGATAACCACATCACCGGCACGGACAAAGGCCATCATCTCTTTGAACGCGGCGCGGTCTGTGTTTTTTCCGCTGGCCTTATCGATAAACAGCTTTTCGGCGTTCTGTTCCTCTGCCATTTTGAGTTGCCGCGCCTCGTTCTGCTCAACAGTAGAACACCGCACATAAAACACGCGCATCATCAAGCCCCCTTCGTTCTAACTGCTGCTATTCTAACACATCGCCTCGTATATGTCAATAGGATATATAAATATTATGACATATTTCATAAATAGAAATTTGATGTATTCGACACGCATTTTGATGCTGTCTGCTATTGTCATAGGGCTATACCCTATTGAAACAACCAATAGTGAAAGGAAAAGCGGCGGGATTTCTCCCACCGCCTATTTTCCGTTAACGATTGACTACTTTCCGTTCACGGCTTTCCGAGTATTCAGTTTGATTTCATGCAGAAGTTTGATTACCTCACCGAAAGAGTAAATGAGGAAACTCGCGCCTATCGGAACGATAGAAAATACCAGACCCGCAATAGGCATATAATCCGCCGTTGCCGCTATAACGAAAGAAAGGATTACTCCCAAAACGGCGTTGACAATTGCATATACCTGCAAAATGGTGGCGACAGTATTCTTTTCATCACTTGAATTCATGACAGCATTCACTGCTGATTGTTCAGCTTGTTCTTTAGTTTCGCGCTCTTCTATTGTTGCTTTCGTCAGTTGCGTATAACAACTATCGCATACAATCTCTCCATCCCATTTTTTGTAGTCCTTTCCCAAAAAACCGCCGGGCTGAGCTACGTTTCCGCACTTTGAACACTTAATATCTGCCATTTTTCAATCCTCCTAATTTTTTTCCTTTGACAAATTCTCAACCGCAATTCGTATTGCGGTTGGAACTTTCTCCATTTTGATATATCTTGCCACCGAGGACGCGCTGCGGCCTATTCTCTCCGCTACCGCCGCGTATGTGCCAAGCTCTTTATAGAGGCGGTGCATCTCCACTACCTCCTGCGGCGTTATGTGTCGCGCTCCCATCTTACTTGCCCCTCTTGGCGGGCTTGTCTGCAACCTTCAAATGAGCGTCTGTGTTCTCCATGCACTCATTCCACATCTCGTTGATGTAGCTTTTGAAATCATATTTCTTTGTGCCGCCGCCCTGCTGGATAATCCTGTTCATTTCATCCAGCTTCGCGGCGTAGTTCCATGGGACAGTAATGAGCTTCTTGTCCGTGTCAAGAATGATACGCATTTCTTGTTCCTCCCAAAAGTAAAGATGTGCCAAGCAGCGCATTTACGTTGCTTCGCACATCTCATGATATATATATATATATATATATTGTCAAGCATTTCTGCGAAACCGTTTGTTTTTTGTCGTTTACAGCGAAAAGAAAGCAATTTTCTGTGTAATACGCCATAATGCAGTATCTCGCAGCCAAAAGTAATAGGAACACACGCAGACAGGACAACCCTCATCATAATGATTGATATTGCGCTCATTCTGACGATGACGACAAACTTTTTCATCATTTCGTGGCGAAACGAGCCACGCACACAGATTATCCGCCGGAAACACTTTGTTTTCCCGAAATATACCCCCCTCCCCCGTTCGCATAGCAAACCATAATCCGCCGGATTTTGATTTTTTATAAAAATCATTATATAATATTTATAGAAAGTTAAGAAAAACGCAACTTTCTATAATAAATTATAATTTATGGAGGAAATCAACATGAATAAGTATCATGATGACATTTTCAATTTAATGATTAGAGGTTTGGATAATTCTATGTAGGCCACACTGTCTATGATGTATGCACATGGCCGCCTCATGGATGAAGCCAACCACCGCCGCGAGATGGAGCAAATGAAGCGCGAAATTGAGGCGGATATTATGTCTCGCCTGTCCGCAACCGTAGACGTGCAGGAAATTCTTGACCAAATCGAGGAACTTCGACGGGCTATTGAAGATTTGGGGAGGTAAGCAGCTATGCCGAAAACCGTCCCTAATCAAAGGGTAATTCGTGTTCATCGTGAACGCGCCTCGTCTGACTTTCTTGGTATCAAGAATGAAAGATGGATGGCCGCCTCCCGCATATTGGGCGCAACCGCGCTGCGGCTGTATCTTTACCTCGCATCAAATGCCGACAACTATTTGCTGGCGCTTTCACCATTGGCGTTAGAACGGGACGTGGGAATGCCACGTTCCACGTTCTACGACCAATTCCGCAAGCTGGTGAATTGCGGGTATCTCGTTCAGACCGGCGGCAATCAATATGATTTCTATGAAGTCCCACAGTCCGGCACGCAAACAAATACGGCTGACGGGCAGGATAATCCAACAGACAAACCAAAAAATCCGGCGGATGATATAGAAATAAATATTATAAATAATAAATACTGTGCAGGGACAACAAGTTGTCCCCGCATCAAAAGATTTTGTTTTTTAAGGAGAATGAATATGAAAAAAATGCGTCCGGAAGAAATGACCCGGTGTATAAACGAAATAATGGATTAGGCTTGGATATACAGAGAGGCGCAAAGCTATGGGGAGCTGATGGTTGCGGCATATAACCTCTTTGGACTGCTGTATTATGATTTCGGGGTAGAATTTCCACCCCATGACTATCCGTGTAAAGCAGATAAGGCGGATGAACCCTTTGAATTTTGAACAGCGCATATACCAATCCTTGAAGCGAAAGGGATTGTCCCCGTAGTTTGAACGCGCTGGCGTGTATTCTATCCTGTTGGATGATAAAGTTGTGTATATCGGCAAAAGCCACAATATTCTATACCGCATGGCGCAGCACTACGCAGGGATGCAGCGATTATCCAACCACAAATACCGTGTGCTGTCCGAGGCGCGGCGATACGGCCACCACATACGCTTTTCCGTTCTTTATACGGCAGCCGCCGGAAATCCAAAAGCAATCACAGCGGAAATCGGGCAGAAGGAGGGTGAATACATCCGCCGGTATCTGCCGCCCTTGAATTACCAAATCCCTAAAGAAGAAAACTGGCGCGAGTTCAATACAAATCCCCGCGCTATGACAATTACATTAGATGACCTACTGGATAACTGACAGAGGCAACAGCAATCACGCTGTTGCCTCTTTTTTGCGTTTTAGGGGAAATCTCACACAGCCGCTGGACAAACGCCGTGTATGGCCGTTTATGACCGTCTGACGGGCTTTTATATACTCATGAGGACACTCCGCTGTTTCGTGTTGTTGATAATGTCCTCGTCCCGCAGGCTGTTCAAATAGGTCTGCGTGATTTGGATGTTCTCATGTCCCAGCAATCGAGAGATGGTATAGAGGTCTGTTCCCATTTTCACCTGCTGTTGGGCGTAGAAATGGCGGCAGGTGTGCGGCGACACGCGGACACCCTCTATTCCCTGTCCATATCGCTTGATGATGTTCTCGACCGCTGAATTTGTGAGCTGCCGCCCGTGATTTGACAGAAAATAGAAATCATCCGTCCCCCGCAGCGTAAAATAGTCCGCCGCGCAAGCATTATATTTTATCAACGCCTTTTGTAAGACCGGCGTGATAGGCACAACACGCTGTTTGTGGTTCTTACCTTTGATGATGATATAATCGTCGTGTATGTCCTGCTTTTGCATGCAGCACAGCTCCCAGCAGCGAATACCCGTTTCAAACAGGGTAGTCAAGATGGCCGTGTCGCGCACATGAATATAATCCGTCCCCCTGCTCTCCTGCAAGAGCTGCTTTACATCACACGGCTTGAATGCCACAATGACCGCCTTGTCCTGCTTGCACCACTTGAAATTTTTTTTGGTATTGAAGCCGCCGTATCCCTCATCATAGCAATACTGGATAAACGACTTCGATACTTTCAAGAGGCCGTTGATATAGCTGCCTTTTCTTCCCTTCTGGCTCATAAACGCGCTGAATTGCCGCACCACAGCCAAATTGATTTCCTCTACCTCTTGGATGTGCGCCTCCTGCTCACAAAAACGCAAAAAGAGATTGAGGCTATTCCGATACCCGCGAACGGTCTTTGGGGTATACTTCCTAACCTCAATCTCAATCAAATATTCTCTGATAGCGGCGCTGATTTTCATGTCATTTCCTCCTTTGGTATGTCGCAATCAAAGGGGAATGTATATCACAGCGCAATTGATGTATTTCGCAACCGAGAAAAAAATCGGTTCCGAAAATGCACTGTTTTACCGAAAATCAGCTTCTTTTCCGCAGGAAAAGTTCAATCAATCCTGCTGCCAGTTATGCCAGACATTCTGGACATCCTCATTGTCCTCCAGCATGTCCAGAAGCTTGGTCATGCTGCGGACGTCGTCCTCGCTGGTCATGGTGATGTAGTTCTGGGGAACCATCTCGATCTCCGCGCTCTCGAAGGAATAGCCCTTCTCCTCCAGCACCTTGACCACATCGTTGAAGCTGTCGGGATCGGTGGTGACCTCGAACACAGGGCCGTCGGCCTCCACGTCCTCAGCGCCGGCCTCCAGCGCGTCCATCATGACGGCTTCCTCATCCAGCTCCTCGTCCTCGTTGTTGATGACGATGACGCCCTTGCGGTCAAAAGACCAGCTGACGCAGCCCTGAGCGCCCATACCCTTGCCGAACTTATCAAAATAGTGGCGGATTTCAGGAGCGGTACGCTGGCGGTTGTCGGTCAGTGCCTCCACGATGACAGCCACGCCGCAGGGCCCGTAGCCCTCGTAGGTGACGGACTCGTAGTTGTCGGTGTTGCCGGCACCCAGCGCCTTGTCAATGGTGCGCTTGATGTTGTCGTTGGGCATGTTGGCCGCCTTGGCCTTGGCCACCACGGTAGCCAGACGGGAGTTATTGTTGGGGTCGCCGCTGCCGCCCTGCTTGACGGCCACGATAATCTCCTTGGCGATCTTGGTAAACGCGGCGCTGCGCTTGGCGTCAGCCGCGCCCTTGGTCTTTTGAATATTGTGCCATTTGGAATGTCCGGACATAGTTTACTTCTCCTTCTTTATGCAATATTGTATGATCTCACGGTCATGGGCGGCCGACAGGGCCACCGAAATGTGCGGAAAGGCTGCCTGCAAACGCTCCGCGATCACGGGGCAGATCACATTCTCCGTGGGAAAATGTCCCGCATCGATCAGGTTCAGCGCCTTTGTGTCCAGAAACTCATGATAGCTCAAATCAGAGGTCACAAAGGTGTCGCAGCCCAGCGCGATGGCCTGCCCGATGTAATCGCCGCAAGCGCCGCCGCCCACCGCCACGCGGTGGACAGGCCTGCCACAGTCCACATAGCGCAAACCATTACAGCCTAAATATTTTATCACATCTTGTAGGAACTCCACAAGGGGTTTTTCGCAATTTAGCGTCCCAACACGGCCAATTTTTTCGTCCGTCAGGGGTTTTGTGGCCTGAAGGCCCAATTTTTCCGCCAGAGCGTCGTTGACGCCGCCCTTTGCCGCGTCCAGATTGGTATGCATGCAGATGGCGGACACATTGTTTTTCAGCAGCGTGGTAATGGTGCGTCCCTGTGCGTCATCAGTGGTCACATGCTGCACCTTGTGCCAGGCGCAGTTCATCAGCGGATGGTGCGCCACGATCAGGTCGGCCCCTATCGCCACGGCTTCCGCCGCCACCGCTTCCGTCACATCCAGCGACACCAGCACCTTGCGTACCTCCGCCCCGCTGTCGCCTACCAGCAGGCCCACGTTGTCCCATTCCAGAGCCAGATCACGGGGCGCCCAGTCGTACAGCATCTTCTCGATATCGCAAACACGTGTCACAGCGTATCCCTCTTTTCTTTCAAAATGCGGCAAAGCTCCGTCAATTCTTTTACCTTTACAGCGCTTTCTATCGCAGCAGATTTCTGCAATCCGTTAATGGCCTTCTGCAGCTTGCCGATCCGCTCGTCCAGATACACACCATACAGCGGATCGCCGTCCAGCAGCACCCCACCGTATTGCTGCGCCAGTGTCAGCGGCGACTGCCGCCCACCCCGGACAGCAAACACCGGATAGAGATGATCTTTATCAAATACCAGCCGTTCATCTGTAAAGCTGTATCCATTGTCAGACAGCCATTTTCGGAGAAATTCCACCTTTGTCATGGGCTGAAGCAACAGCAAATGCCCGCCGTCTCCTGTCCATGGCGCGGCCTCCAGCACAGCCTGTATCGTTTCGCCGCCCATACCGGCAATGACGATGGTATCCGCTTCCTCTGCCCCGATGGCATCCAAGCCCGGACACAGCCGGAAGTCGATACCCTCCACCTCATATTCCGTCGCCGTCTGCCGGGCATGCTGCAGCGGCCCCGGTACGATATCCGAGGCAATAGCGCCCGCAATGCGCCCTTTTTGCAGCAGAAAAACGGGCAGATAGCCATGATCCGTCCCCACGTCGGCAAGGCGTGCACCCTCAGGCACCATGTCCGCCAGCAGCCGCAGCCGGGGCTGTAAAACCAGTTCTTTCATCTTCCTCCAAACAGAATAAAACGCATACGGCACGCCGTATGCGTTTATCTCAGCAAGTCAGTTACTCCGCCTTGTTGGCAGTCTCGTTGACCACGGCCAGCAGCTTGTCCACGTCAACACCGTGCACGGCGCAGGCTTCTTCCACGGTCTCGCCGCGGGAAGAAGGGCAGCCCAGGCAGTGCATACCGATGGAGAAGAAGATCGGTGCGGTCTGCGGTGCGATGTCAAGAATATCGCCGATAATGGTATCTTTGGTAATTTCGATCATAATTTTGACCTCCCAGTGTATTTGAGGATAGTATACCCCAAAATGCCGCAGGTTTCAACACAAAAATACGGAAAAAATCAATCGACGCTTGTTGCGCTTGACAAAATGCACTTTTCCTGCTACTATTTACTTCAAATTTGAATATTACTTTTTTGGAGGAATCTATCATGAATCTCAGCATGGAGTTTTCCCGGAAGGTATCGCTAGCCTATGGCGAAGCGTGCAAACCGCTGTGCCGGGAGCTGAATCTGCCCCAAACAGCCTTTGATATCCTGCTGTTTCTGGCAAATAATCCGGCGTACAGCACGGCGGCGGACATTGTGGAGATCCGCAAAATCAAAGCAAATCTTGTGTCAGTAAATGTGGATAAGCTGGTGCGGGACGGTTACCTGACCCGCCAGGCCGTGGCAGGCGACCGGCGCAAGACCCGGCTCTGCTGCACGGAGAAGGCACAGCCTATCATCCAACAGGGGCGGCAATTGCAGGAGGTGTTTCTGGAGCGGCTGTTCCGCGGGATCGACCCTGTGACAAAGGCGACATTTTTGAAAACAGTGACCGCGATGAATGAAAATCTGGACGAACTGTTAAAAGGAGAATGATGTATATGCAGATCTTATTTACTGTCCTCGTGACTTTCTTTGCCGGAATGGGCGCGGGACTGGGCACCGGCTTTGCCGGTATGAGCGCTGCCGCCGTCATCAGCCCCATGCTCATCACGTTTCTGGATATGGAGCCCTATATGGCGGTAGGCATCGCGCTGGCGTCCGATGTGCTGGCCAGTGCCGTTTCCGCCTATACCTACGGCAAAAACAAAAACCTGGATATCCGCAATGGCCTTATCATGATGGTCAGTGTGCTGGCCTTTACCGTGGTGGGCAGCTATGTCGCCAATCTGGTGCCCTCCTCTACCATGGGCGGCTTCTCCGTGTTCATGACGTTCCTGCTGGGCGTCAAATTCATTGTAAAGCCCGTGATGACCACCAAGGAGGCCATGCTGTCCGTTTCCGCCAGAAAGCGGGTCGTGCAGTCGATCGTATGCGGCATCCTGATTGGTTTTATCTGCGGCTTCGTGGGAGCCGGCGGCGGCATGATGATGCTGCTGATTTTGACCTCCGTGCTGGGCTATGAGCTGAAAACCGCCGTGGGCACCAGCGTGTTCATCATGACCTTCACAGCGCTGACCGGGGCGATCTCCCACTTTGCCATCGGCGGTGCGCCGGACTGGACGGTTTTCGTCCTGTGCGTGGTGTTCACGCTGATCTGGGCGCGGATCGCCGCTGTGTTCGCCAACAAGGCAACGCCCAAAACGTTGAACCGGGCCACCGGCGTGATCCTTGTGATACTGGGCATTGTGGTGATGCTGTTCAACCTGTTGAAGTAACCACAGCAGCACTGTGACCGGGTTTGGCATTTCTTTACTTCCCTTTCACCGCCATCTATGCTATACTGATAGCTAGTATAGAATGGGAGGAGCTTTCCATGGACATTTTTGAGATTCTCGGCCCGGTCATGGTAGGGCCGTCCAGCTCCCACACGGCGGGCGCGGCGCGGATCGGCAGCATGGCCCGCACACTGCTGGGCAGCACACCGGTAAAGGCCGCCATCCATCTGCACGGCTCCTTTGCCGACACCGGACTGGGCCACGGCACCGACCGTGCGCTGGTGGCCGGACTGCTGGGCATGAAGCCGGATGATCTCCGTATCCCCTATGCCTTTGAGGAGGCCAAGAAGGCGGGCCTTTCCTACACCATCGACGTGGTGGAGCTGCGGGACGCTCATCCCAACACCGCGCTGATCGAGGTCTGGGGCACAGAGGACAAGCATCTGGAAATGCAGGCCTCCAGCTTAGGCGGCGGCCGCATTATGGTGGATAAGCTGGACGGCATCAACGTGAATTTCACTGGCGCCTACAACACGCTGGTGATTCGCAATCTGGATTACTATTCCTCCGAGGCCGCCGTGACCACCATTTTGAGCCAGTTCCGCATCAACATCGCCAACATGAGCATGTGGCGGCACAAGCGGGGCGGCGACGCGCTGATGATCATTGAAACAGACCAGCATATCAAGCCGGAGCAGGTCACATTTATCGGTCAGCTGCCGGGCATTCTGTCCATAACCTACTACGATAAGGAGGAGGATGACGATGTCTCTGGATTCGATGAAGGAAATCTTTGACCTGATGGCCGAAAAGAACAAACCCTTCTGGGAGGTCGTGCTGGAGGATGACATGGAGACCCGGCAGGTCACGCGCAACCAGTCCATGGCAAAAATGCTTCTGACGTGGCAGGCCATGGCGGACGCGGCAGACAGCTATACGGGCCGCAAGCGTTCCGTCAGCGGTCTGGTGGGCGGCGATGGCATGAAAATGCGGCAGTACTGCATCCGGGGCGAGGCCCTCAGCGGCGGCTATGTCAGTGAGGTCATTGCCGAGGCGCTGAGCATGGCGGAATCCAACGCCTGCATGCGCCGCATCGTGGCGGCTCCCACGGCAGGTGCCTGCGGCGTACTTCCGGCGGTGCTGCTGCCCCTGTGCAAATATGAGGAATTGAGCCAGCACCAGCTGTTGGAGGCGCTGTACGTGGCCAGCGGCATCGGCGCGGTGATCGCCTATCGGGCCTGCATCGCCGGTGCTTCCGGCGGCTGTCAGGCGGAGATCGGCACCGCTTCCGCCATGGCGGCAGGCGCGCTGGTGGCCCTACGGGGCGGCAGCGGCGCACAGATCGGCCACGCGGTGGCTATGGCGCTGAAAAACCTGATGGGTCTGGTGTGCGACCCGGTGGCGGGACTGGTGGAGATCCCCTGCGTGAAGCGCAATGTGATCGGCGCGGTGAATGCCGTCAGCGTGGCGGATATGGCAATGGCCGGCATCGAGAGCCGCATCCCCGTGGACGAAGTGATCGACGCCATGGGCGAGGTAGGCCGCCGCATGCCGGTGGAGTTCCGCGAGACGGCGCTGGGCGGTCTGGCCGCCACGCCCACAGGACGCGCTATCAAAAAACGGATGCATAAGCCCCAATAATCAGCCCTCATTTTACCTGTATTCATCGTTCAAATCTGACGACGAGGCATAATGCCGGAAAGGAGCATTCTATGCTGCTATTTCACTCCATCCGTGCTCTGTCCAGCTTCTGGGAGTTTGGCGAAATGGTATTTCTGATCCCTGCCGCGCTGGTGATAGCGCTGCTGTTACAGGCCGTGATCTTCCGGAACCAAAGGCGTCCGTGGCTGCCCATCGCCGTGATCGGCGGACTGCTGGTACTGTGCGATGCTACGGCTTCTCTCATCATTCTCAAGCTGGAGCGGGCCGCTCTGGGCGTCGCGTTTCTGGGCATGGCGGTGGAAGCGTTTCTGCTGGCAGTCATTATCGGCCTTGCCATCGGGCTGCTGGTCAGTCTGCCGATGAAGAAAAAGGCGGCGTAAAAATCTTATTACCATAAAAAATATCCGGTGCTTTCGCACCGGATATTTTTATGGACTTTACGGAAAAACTCAGTTCTCGCTGCGGCGCTTGTAGGACTCGTACTTAGTCTTGGCGTCCTCCTCCGCCTCGGCAAACAGGGTCTTAGCGTTTTCGGGGAAGCTCAGCTCCAGAGAAGCGTAACGTACCTCGCCCTTCATGAAGTCGTACAGCGGCATGGTGGGCTCCTTGGAATCCAGGGTGAACTTCTTGGTGCTGGGATCGTAACGGTACAGGTTCCAGTAACCGGAAGCGACGGCGTCCTTCATCTCCTGCTGGACATTGTTCATGCCCTTCTTGATGCCGTGGTTGATGCAGGGCGCGTAGCAGATCACCAGAGACGGGCCCTTGTGGGCTTCGGCTTCCTTGATGGCCTTGATGAGCTGGTTGGGGTTGGCGCCCATGGAGCACTGGGCCACATAGACGTTGTCATAGGTCATCATCAGCATGCCAAGGTCTTTCTTCTTGGTCTTCTTACCGCTGGCCTGGAACTGGGCCACAGCGCCCACGGGGGTGGCCTTGGAGGACTGTCCGCCGGTGTTGGAGTACACCTCGGTATCCACCAGCAGCACGTTCACATCCTCGCCCATGGCGAAAACGTGATCCAGACCGCCGTAGCCGATATCGTAGGCCCAGCCGTCGCCGCCGTACATCCACATGGTCTTCTTGGACAGATCCTTCTTGCGCTTCAGGATCTCGTCCACCAGCTTCTGCTCGTCGGCGGAGAACTTGCTGTTCTCCAGCACGGCAACCAGAGCGGCGGTGGCGGGGGTGGAAGCATCCAGATCGTCGTAGGTCTCCAGATACTTGGCGATGGCGGCCTTAACAGCCTCGTCCTTGGTAAGGGCATCCAGCTCCTTCACATAGCCGGTAACGCAGTCGCGCAGCTGCTTGACAGCCAGACACATACCATAGGAGAATTCGGCATTGTTCTCGAACAGGGAGTTACTCCAAGCAACACCCTTGCCCTCCTGGTTCTTGCAGTAGGGAACGCAGGGCATTGCCGCGCCCCATGCCTGGGTGCAGCCGGTGGCGTTGGCCAGATACATCTTGTCGCCGAACAGCTGGGTCAGCAGCTTGATATAGGGCGTCTCGCCGCAGCCGGCGCAAGCGCCGTTGAACTCCACCAGAGGCTGCTTGAACTGGCTGCCCTTCAGGCTGAACTTATCCACCTTGTCACCCTTGATGGGCAGGTTGAACAGGTACTCCCAGTTAGTCTGATCCAGAGACACCTCGTGAGTGGGAACCATCTTCAGCGCCTTGCCGCTCTTGGGGCAGGAGGAAACGCAGCTGCCGCAGCTGGTGCAGTCCAGCGTGGACACGCCCATGGCGTACTTCATACCGGCCAGCTGCGGGCCCTTGGCATCCACCATCACCAGCCCCTCGGGGGCGTTGGCGGCTTCGGCCTCGTCCAGCAGGAAGGGACGGATGACGGCGTGGGGACAGACGAAGGAGCACATGTTGCACTGCAGGCACTCAGTAGCGTCCCACACAGGCAGATGGGTGGCGATGCCGCGCTTCTCATAGCGGGAGGTGCCCAGCGGCATGGTGCCGTCCTCCATGCCCTTGAAGGCGGAGACAGGCAGATTATCGCCCTTCTGTGCGTTGATGGGCACCAGAATGTTCTTGATGACGTAGGGCAGATTATCGGCAGCGGGCTTGATGGCGGCGCCGGACAGGTTCTTCCACTCGGGCTTCACCTTGACCTCCACCAGCGAGTTGATACCAGCGTCCACGGCGGCGATGTTCATGTTGACGATCTTCTCGCCCTTCAGGCCGTAGGTCTTCTTGACGGCGGCCTTCATGTGCTCCACGGCATCCTCAACGGGGATGACGTTGGCCAGCTTGAAGAAAGCGGCCTGCAGCACCATGTTGGAGCGATTGCCCAGACCCAGCGCCTGAGACTCCTTGTTGGCGTCAATGATGTAGAACTTGATATCATTCTCGGCAATGTACTTCAGGATATCGCCGGGGATGTGCTGCTCCAACTCGCTCTCCGTCCACTCGCAGTTCAGCAGAAAGCTGCCGTGGGGCTTCAGCTCGGAGATAATGTCGTACTTGGTCAGATACGTCTGGTTGTGGCAGGCGATGAAGTCCGCGTTGGAGACATAGTAGGTAGAGCTGATGGGGTGCTTGCCGAAGCGCAGGTGGCTCTTGGTGATACCGAAGGACTTCTTGGTATCATACTCGAAGTACGCCTGGCAGTACATGTCGGTGGTCTCGCCGATGATCTTGATGGAGTTCTTGTTGGCGCCCACGGTACCGTCGGAGCCCAGACCCCAGAACTTGCAGGCGATGGTGCCTTCCGGCTCGGTCAGCAGCGGTGCGCCGATGGGAAGGGACAGGTGGGTCACATCGTCCTCGATGCCGATGGTGAAGTGGTTCTTGGGCTCGGACAGGCTCAGGTTGTCGAACACGGCCTTGATCTGGGCGGGGGTGGTGTCCTTGGAGGACAGGCCGTAACGACCGGCGTAGATCAGAGGACGGTTGGCGTCGTTGATGTAAGCGGCGCAGATATCCTCATACAGAGGCTCACCGATGGAACCGGCTTCCTTCACGCGGTCCAGAACAGCGATCTTCTTCACCGTCTTGGGCATGGCGGAGAGCAGATGCTTGGCGGAGAAGGGACGGAACAGGTGTACCTGCAGGAAGCCCACCTTCTCGCCCTTGGCGTTCAGGTAGTTGACGACCTCCTGTGCGCAGCCGGACACGGAGCCCATGGCCACAATGACGCGCTCGGCGTCGGGTGCGCCGTAGTAGTTGAACAGGTGGTACTCGCGGCCGGTCAGCTTGCTGATCTGGGCCATGTAGTCCTCCACCACGTCGGGCAGGTTGGCGTAGTCGGTATTGTTGGACTCGCGCAGCTGGAAGTAGATATCGGGGTTATCCACCAGAGAGCGCATGCGGGGATCCTCAGGATTCAGGGCGTTGGCACGGAACTTGGCCAAGGCCTCATAGTCCACCAGCTTGGCGTACTCGTCGTAATCCAGCACGTCGATCTTCTGGATCTCGTGGCTGGTACGGAAGCCGTCAAAGAAGTGCAGGAAGGGGATGCGGGCCTTGATGGCGCTCAGGTGGGCCACGGCGGCCAGATCGGCGGCCTGCTGGACGCTGCCGCTGCTCAGCAGGGCAAAGCCCGTCTGGCGGCAGTTCATCACGTCGGAGTGATCGCCGAAGATGGAGAACGCGTGGGTACCCACGGTACGGGACGCCACATGCAGCACGCCGGGCAGACGCTCGCCGGAGATACGGTGCATGGTGGGGATCATCAGCATCAGACCCTGGGAAGCGGTGAAGCTGGTGGCCAGGGCACCGGCCTCCAGTGCGCCGTGGCAGGCACCGCAGGCACCGGCCTCGGACTGCATCTCCACCAGACGGACGGTCTGGCCGAAGATGTTCTTCTTACCCTTGGCAGACCACTCGTCGGCATGCTCCGCCATGGGGCTGGACGGGGTGATGGGGTAGATGGCAGCAACTTCTGAGAAGGCATATGCCACATATGCCGCCGCTTCGTTACCGTCGCAGATCTTCATGAGCTTACTCATTTCTCTTTTTTCCTCCTCTTTATTCCGGTGGTTTCCGCTGAGGAAACAGCGAAAGCACACAGATATACAATTTACATGGTAACACTTTTCAGGGGAAAGTCAATTCAGGTGGCCGGATTTCTGCATTTTCCCCGATGTGGGGTAAATTTTTTTGTGAAAAACGTCAAATCGCCACAGGCTTACCATCAAAAGCAAGCCGCCCGTTCTTTACGGTCACGCTGCCTCCCAGACGGTTGGGATAGTCGCCGTCCGGCAGTTCTACCGCCACATCGGCCGCTCCCTGTCCGCACAGGTCGAATACGCCCAGCGCCTTGCCCTCCGGGCCCTCGTAATGTCCCAGCAGCAGGCCGTTTCTCTCCTCCAGCCAATAGCCGCCGGTGATGGGCAGCGTCTGCTTCAGCTCCTTCAGCTTTCGCAGATAGAGCTGCATGTCCCGCTGCATGTCGCCATAGTTGCTCTGATTTTCAAAGAAGTCCACCCGTTCCTTGGGGGCGTATTCCATGCCGCTGTAGAGCATCACAGTGCCCCGCTGGAAGTAGAGGAACGCCACCCAGTTGTCCAGCTGGGTATCGTCCCTCATCCAGCTGGCGGCACGGGGTGTGTCGTGATTTTCCAGATACCGGGCTTTGACGTAGCTGCCGGGATAGGTCAGCTCCTGATAGGTCAGGATATCCGCATACTCCCGCAGACTCACCTTTCCGGTCAGCACGCCCTCATAGAAGGGCCAAACGTCGTAATCATAGGTAAGGTCGAACACGGACTGCACCTCGGTATCCGTGGCGCAGTAAGCGCCCATCCTCCGCATGGCCAAAACATGAGCGCCGTGAACGCTCTCCGCCAGCCAGATACAGCCGGGACGGACGGTCTCCACCTCGTCACGGGCCTGCCGCCAGAACTCCACCGGCACAGCGCTGGCTACATCACAGCGGAAGCCATCCACGATGGCAGCCCACTGCTTCAGCGTATCGATCTGATAGCGCCACAGGTCGCGGTTGCTGTAATCCAGATCCACAATATCCCACCAGTCGGCCACCTTGCGGGCGGGTCTTCCCTGCTCGTCCCGCAAAAAGAACTCCGGGTGCGTCTCCGCCAGCACGGAGTCCGGCGAGGTGTGGTTATACACCACGTCGATGATGCACTTCATGCCCCGGTCGTGGATGGCATCCACCAGATGGCACAGGTCGTCCACGGTGCCCATGTCGGGGTTCACCGCCCGGTAGTCCCGGATGGCGTAGGGGCTACCCATGGTGCCCTTGCGGCCCTCCTCGCCGATGGGGTGAATGGGCATCAGCCACAGGATATCCGCGCCCAGCACTTTCAGACGATCCAGATCGCCCTCCAGCGCACGGAACGTGCCCTCCTTGGTGTGTCCTCGAACAAACACGCTGTAGATCACCTGCCGCCGCAGGGAGAGATCGGTGTTAACTGCCATAAGAAAGCCCTCCTTTTTGAATATTATTGCAGCATCGAGAGGAACTCGTCCTCCGTCAGCACGGGGATATTCAATTCCTGTGCCTTGCGCAGCTTGCTTCCGGCGTTCTCACCGGCCACCACATAGGTGGTTTTCTTACTGACCGAGCCGCTGGCCTTACCGCCCCGCTGCTCGATCATGGCGGCGGCCTCGTCTCGGGTAAATTTCTCCAGCGTACCGGTCAGCACGAAGGTCTGTCCGGCAAAGCGGTCGTCCACCTTCTCCTGATGGCTGGTCATGTTGACGCCTGCCTCACGAAGCCGGGCAAGCAAGTCCTGCGACTGAGGGCTCTCCAGCCACTGGCGGATATACCGGGCGGTGATGGGGCCAACGTCGTCGATGGCGGTCAGTTCCTCCTCCGACGCGGCGGACAGCGCATCGAAGCTGCCGAAGTGGGCGGCCAGCACCTTGGCGGCCTTGTCTCCTACCTGACGGATGCCCAGCGCACTGAGAAGCCGCCACAGGTCGTTTTCCTTGCTCTTTTCGATGGCGGCCACGGCGTTGGCGGCGGATTTCTCGCCCATGCGGTCAAGCTGGGCAATATCCTGCACCTGCAAACGGTACAGGTCGGCGGCGGTTTTCACAAGGCCGCTGTCCACCAGCGACTGGATCACCGCCGGGCCCACGCCGTCAATGTCCATAGCATTCCGGCTGGTAAAATGGGTCAGGTTCCGCAGCAGCTGGGCGGGACACTCCGCGCCGGTGCAGCGGATGGCCACACCGTCCTCGTCCCGGCTCACCGGTGCGCCGCATACGGGACACACCTCCGGCAGATAGTAGGGCACAGCGCCGGAGGGACGCTTGTCCTTTACCACCTCCACGATCTCCGGGATGATTTCCCCCGCCTTCTGGACGATGACGGTATCGCCGATGCGGATATCCTTAGACGTGATGAAATCCTGATTGTGCAGCGTGGCGTAGGTAACGGTGGTGCCCGCCAGACGCACCGGCTCCAGCACCGCCTTGGGGGTCAGCACGCCGGTACGGCCCACCTGCACCACGATATTCTTCAATACCGAGGGCTTCTGCTCCGGCGGATACTTGTAGGCCACCGCCCAGCGGGGACACTTGGCGGTGCTGCCCAGCACCTCACGCTCCGGCAGGCTGTCCAGCTTGATGACCGCGCCGTCGATGTCAAAGGGGAACGCCATACGCTCGTCTCCCAGACGGGCGATCTCGGTGATAATGTCCTCCGCCTTGGCCAAAGGCTTGTGGGGGATCACCTTGAAGTGCTGGCTTGCCAGATAGTCCAGCGTCTCGGTATGGCTGGTAAACTCCCGCCCCTCGGCCAGCTGCAAATTGAAGATGGCGATATCCAGCCGCCTCTGGGCGGCGATCTTGGGATCCAACTGCCGCAGAGAGCCCGCGGCGGCGTTGCGGGGATTGGCCATCAGGGGCTTGCCCTCGATCTCCCGTCGGGCGTTGATCTCCTCGAACACGCTGCGGGCCATATAGACCTCGCCCCGGACAATGAGATGGGGCAGCTTCTCCGGCAGCGTCATGGGGATGGAGCGGATGGTGCGCAGGTTCTCTGTCACGTCCTCCCCCACTCTGCCGTCGCCGCGGGTCGCGCCACGGACGAACACACCGTCCCGGTACTCCAGCGCCACGGACAGGCCGTCCACCTTGGGCTCCACGCTGTACAGGGCGTCAGGCAGGTCGGCGGCTAACTTATCCAGAAAGTCCTGCACCTCGCCGCTGTCAAATACATCCTGCAAGCTCTCCAACGGTACCTCGTGCCGCACCTCCTCAAACTGGCTCAGCAGCTTGCCGCCCACCCGCTGGGTGGGGGAATCGGGAGTGATCTCCTCCGGATGCTCCTTCTCCAAGTCCTCCAGCTTCCGCAGCAGATGGTCGTACTCATAGTCCGACATGGTGGGCGCGTCCAGCACGTAGTAGAGGTAGCCGTTGGCGTTCAGCGTCTCACGCAGCTGCTTCATTTCTTCACGATAGTCCATACTCCATCCTCATTTATCCGTTGTTCATGATATAGTCCTCGGCATACTGTCCGATCTCGTCAGGCATGGTGCTGAAATAGGTGTAGGTATCCGGCACGCCGCCCACGATCACCGTCTCCGCCACGGCGATCTCGTTGGACACCCTGGTGGAGGTTTTCATTCCCGGCAGGAGGATGCTCATATACACATCCACGTCCAGAAAGATCTGGTGCCGGGTCTGGTTGATGCCTGCGGCGGTGAACTGGTTGCGGAACGCGGCACTGGCGCTGCCCACCGCCTGCATCCGCACAAAGAGACTGGGGCCGCGCCCCGCCAGCAGCGCCGAGCCGGTCAGCGTCCCCAGCGGGATCTCCAGCTCACTGGTGGCCACCTCTGACAGCCGGTGCAGTATTTCATCGGTGATCTGGCCCTGCATGCGGTTCACCTCCGCCACGTTGCTGCGCAGCGCGGTGATATGGCCCGTTTCATCCTTCTCAAAAATCACGAAATTCTGATAGTCAATGTCGCCGTTTTCCACCGCCTCATTGACGGCGGCGGACACGATGCGGTTCACCAGATTGGACACTCTTGCGGTGGCCATGCTGGTCATCACCGGCTTCAGATGCCACAGCAGCGACACCGCGGCTGCCAGCAACGCCAGCACCAGCAGCGTCAGCCATATTCCCACCCGCTGGCGGCCTGTCAGGCGCAGATAGCGCAAGCGCTCCACAGCACACGCCCCCTTTCATGGAAGCGTATGCCAGGGCGGCTTATCCTTATTCCTGCCAGCCGTTGACGATGGCCTTGAAGGTCTTTCCCCGCTCGGCAAAGTTCTTGAACTGGTCAAAGGCGGCACAGGCAGGCGACAGCGTTACCACATCGCCGGGTACGGCCCTGTCCCGGGCGGTCTCCACCGCTTTCTGGAAGGGCGTGACCTCCACGATCTCCGGATGGCCGGGCTGATAGCCCTCGGCATTCTCCACGGCGGTTCTGATCTTGGCGGCGGTAGCGCCGCACAGCACCAGCAGCTTCACGTGTTCCACGATCTCGCCGCCCAGCGCGTCGAAGGGGATGTGCTTATCATAGCCGCCGGCGATGAGGATCACCTTTTCCGGGAAGGAGCGCAGTCCCGCCGTGGTGCGGCTGGGGCTGGAAGCGATGGAGTCGTTATAGTACCGCACGCCCCGGTAGGTACGCACCAGTTCGATGCGGTGCTCCACACCGCCGAATTCACGGGCGAAGTCCCGGATGGTCTCATCCGGCACAAGACCGTCCACAGCGGCGATGGCCGCCATGTAGTTCTCCACATTGTGAACTCCCGGCAGCTTGATATCGCCGGTGGTCATCACAGTGCGTTCTCCCCTGCCGTCACGGCAGACGATGGCGTCGCCCCGCAGGAACACGCCCTTTTCCGGCTCCGCCTGACGGCTGAAATACACCGCCCGGTCGGGAACGCTCTCGCCCTGACGGCGGGTAATGTCGTTATCGAAATTGAAGATGGCCTTATCGCCCGGCTTCTGGTGGCGGAAGATATTCTCCTTGGCGGCCACGTACTCCGCCATGTCCTTGTGAACGTCCAGATGGTTGGGCGCCAGATTGGTCATAACGGCGATATGGGGACTGCACGGCATGGTCATCAGCTGGAAGCTGGACAGCTCCAGCACCGCGTAATCGGTGGGCTGCATCTCCCCCGCCTCACACAGCAGAGGATGGCCGATGTTGCCGCCCACATGGACGGTGCGCCCCGCCTTCTTCAAAAGCTCCGCGATGATAGTAGTGGTCGTGGTCTTTCCGTCGCTGCCGGTCACGGCGATGATGGGACAGGGGCAGACCTGAAAGAACACCTCCATCTCGGAGGTCAGCACACTGCCGCCAGCCACAGCCTTTGCCAGCTGGGGCACATCGGGCCGCAGACCCGGCGTGCGGAAAATGATATCCTGATCCAGTCCCTCCAGATAGTCCGAACCAAGCTGCAAACGTGCGCCGCCCTGCTCCAGCTCACCGGCCAGCTCGCCCAGCTGCTCCCGCGTCCGCTTGTCGCAGGCGGTCACGGCGATGCCCTCACGCAGCAGCAGGCGGATCAGCGGCGTATTGCTGACACCGATGCCCACCACCGCCACGGTCTTTCCGTGGATGGAATCCAGATACTCCTGTAATGTCATGGGATGACCTCCCCTATTCTCAAATTAAAATCACTATATTATACCGCACCCGGCAGCCGGATTCAATCAAAATGAGGAAAAAACATCCCCTTATGGCAAACGCCCCTGAAACACGGAGTTTCAAGAGGCGTCTGCCACATATAGGAAGGTAGGTATGGGTTACTTGACACCAAACAGCAGATCGCTGTAGGTGGGGAACGGCCAGTACTGAGACGCCGTGCAGGTCTCCGCTTCGTCGCAGGGAGCCCGCAGCGCCGCCATCTTGGGAATGACCGTATCACGGATGGCACAGGCGGCCTCGGTCACGTCGTCGATCTTATGATAGCCGTCCAGCGCGGCTTCCAGCTCCCCGGCAGCAGTGTCGATCTGGTCGGCAAGACCGGACAGCTTCTCGATCAGCCCCGTCTCGTACTTTCCGCTCAGCGTGGGGACAACAGCCTTCTTGGCGGCAAGCCCCTCTGCCAGCTTGGCGGTATAGTCCTCCACAGCAGGCAGGATCTCCTTGCGGGCCATGTCCACCATGGTCTGTGCTTCGATGTTGACGGTCTTGCGGTAGTTATCCAGCATGATCTCGCAGCGGGAGCGGATCTCCGCTTCGGACATGACCTTCAGCGAGGTCAGCATGTCCACGTTCTTCTGCTCCAGAATACAGGGCAGCGCGTCGGGGGTGGTCTTCAGGTTCAGCAGGCCCCGCTCCTCGGTGGCCTCCTTGATCCACGCGTCGTCATAGCCGTTGCCATTGAAGATGATCCGCTTGTGGGCCTTGATGGTCTTTTGGATCAGGTCATGGAGGGTGGACTCAAAGTCGTCGGCCTTTTCCAGTACGTCGGCGTACTGCTTCAGCGACTCCGCCACGGCGGCGTTCAGCATAATGTTGGTGCAGGCAATGGAGTTGGAGGAGCCCAGCATACGGAACTCGAACTTATTGCCGGTAAAGGCGAAAGGAGAAGTACGGTTGCGGTCGGTGGTGTCGCGAATGAACTTGGGCAGCACGTGGACGCCCAGCTTCATGACCCGCTTTTCCGTACCGCTATAGGGCTCGTCCTTCTCGATAGCGTCCAGAATGGCCGTCAACTCATCGCCCAGGAAGATGGACACCACAGCGGGCGGCGCCTCGTTGGCGCCCAGACGGTGGTCGTTTCCGGCGGTAGCCACCGACAGCCGCAGCAGATCCTGATAGTCGTCCACCGCCTGAATAACGGCGCAGAGGAACAGCAGGAACTGGGCGTTCTGATAGGGCGTCTCACCGGGGGTCAGCAGATTCACGCCGGTATCGGTGGCCATGGACCAGTTGTTGTGCTTGCCGGAGCCGTTGACACCCTCAAAGGGCTTCTCGTGAAGCAGACACACCAGACCGTGGCGGGCGGCCACCTTCTGCATGATCTCCATGGTCAGCTGGTTGTGGTCGGTGGCCACATTGGTGGTGGTATAAATAGGAGCCAGCTCATGCTGGGCAGGAGCCACCTCGTTGTGCTCGGTCTTGGCCAGAATGCCCAGCTTCCACAGCTCCTCGTTCAGATCGGCCATGTATTCCGCCACACGGGGCTTGATGGCGCCGAAATAGTGGTCGTCCATCTCCTGACCCTTGGGGGGCTTGGCGCCGAACAGGGTGCGGCCGCAGAAGGTCAGATCCTTCCGCTTGTCGAACATCTCCCGATCCACCAGGAAATACTCCTGCTCCGGGCCAACGGAGGTTCGGACACACTTCACGTCCTCGTTGCCGAACAGGTGCAGCACCCGCAGGGCCTGCTTGTTCAGCGCCTGCATGGAACGCAGCAGCGGCGTCTTTTTATCCAGCGCCTCGCCGCCGTAGGAGCAGAACGCCGTGGGGATACACAGGGCCTTGTCCTTGATAAAAGCGTAGGACGTGGGATCCCACGCGGTATAACCGCGTGCCTCGAACGTGGCCCGCAGACCGCCGGAGGGGAAGCTGGAAGCGTCCGGCTCGCCCTGGATCAGCTCCTTGCCGGAGAACTCCATGATGACACCGCCGTCGGGAGACGGGGCGATAAAGCTATCGTGCTTTTCGGCGGTGATACCTGTCAGAGGCTGGAACCAATGGGTAAAGTGTGTAGCGCCGTGCTCTACGGCCCAGTCCTTCATGGCGTCTGCCACAGCGTTGGCCACTTCATTATTCAGGCTGCCGCCCTCATCGATGGTCTTCTTCAGCGAGGTATACACCTCGTAGGGCAGCCGCGCTTTCATCACGCGGTCGTCAAACACCAGACTGCCAAAATATTCCGGAACTGTGCGCATTACGATCCACTCCTTTTCTGATAAATAAATGAAAAAGGCGTCAAGGAGAACACTCTCCAAGACGCCTTTGCCTTCGATGGGGGTCATTATATGCGCTCTGCACAGATTTGTCAATGGTGGATTTCCACAACTTTTGCCGTTTCGTCGGTTGACTTTATGATGCCGCCGTGCTATAATTTTCTTTCAAGATGAGCAAAGGCGTTCATCCACACGGGACATCTGTCCCAAGTGGATGAACGCCTTTTTGTTTTTCTACCTTGTGCTTCTGCAGAAAGGATGACCATTATGAAGCTGGAAGGCGAAGTCCGCATCCCCTCAGGATGCGCCATTTCCGCCGTCATCTCCCGCGAGGGAAAACGGATGACCGGCGAATCCATTATCCACAGCATGATCCCCATGCATGACCGTTCCAACGGTCTGGGCGGCGGCTTTGCCGCCTACGGCATCTACCCGGAGTACCGGGAGCTTTACGCGTTTCACATCTTTTTTGACGACAACACCACCCGCCGGGAGTGCGAATCCATTCTGAAGGAGGGCTTCGAGATCGTGCAGGCGGAGACCATCCCCATCCGCATCATCCCGGAGATCACCGACGTGCCCCTGATCTGGCGGTACTTCGTATCGCCGCTGCATTCGGTGCTGGCCCGGCTTCAGCTGGATGAAAAGGAGTTCGTGGCCCGCACCGTCATGGAGCTGAACACCAGGCTCAAGGGCGCGTATGTGTTCTCCAGCGGCAAGAATATGGGTGCCTTCAAGGCGGTGGGCTACCCGGAGGATGTGGGCCGCTTCTACCGGCTGGAGGAATACGAGGCCTACAGCTGGACGGCTCACGGACGCTATCCCACCAATACCCCCGGCTGGTGGGGCGGCGCGCACCCCTTTGCGCTGTTGGATTACTCCATCGTTCACAACGGAGAAATCTCCTCCTATGACGCCAACCGCCGGTATATCGAGATGTTCGGCTATAAGTGTACGCTGCAAACCGATACCGAGGTCATCACCTATATCGCCGACTATCTGCTGCGGCGGCAGGGACTGACCCTTGAGGAGATGGCCTCGGTCATCGCCGCGCCGTTCTGGAGCACCATTCGGGGAAAGGCCGCTCCGACCGCCCGGCAGCTGACCTATCTGCGCACTATGTTTCCCAGTCTGCTGATCACCGGTCCCTTCTCTATCGTTCTGGGCTTCAACGGTGGGCTGATGGCTCTGAACGACCGGCTGAAGCTCCGCTCCATGGTGACGGCGGAAAAGGACGACAAGGTGTTCATCGCCAGCGAGGAGGCCGCCATCCGCACCATGGAGCCAAATGCCGAACACCTCTACGCCCCTATGGGCGGCGAGCCGTTCATTGTGAAAGTGAAAGAAGGTGCCTATTGATGTCCATCGACTACATCAGCCCGGAATTTGAGGTGATCCGCAATGACCCGCGCTGCACCCGCTGCCGCGTCTGTGAAAAGCAGTGCCCCAACGGCGTCCACACCTATGATCCGGAGCACGGTCTCATGCTCAGCGACGAGAGCAAATGCGTCAATTGCCAACGCTGCGTGTCCTTCTGCCCCACTCACGCCCTGAAGATCGTGAAAAACGACAACCAGCTGCGGCAAAACACCAACTGGCCCAGCGCCGCCATCAACGAGATCTATAAGCAGGCCGCTACCGGCGGCGTACTGCTCAGCTCTATGGGCAGTCCCAAGTCGCTGCCGGTGTACTGGGACAATATCCTTATCAACGCCTCTCAGGTGACCAATCCGCCTATCGACCCCTTGCGGGAGCCTATGGAGACGCGGGTATTTCTGGGCAAGAAGCCCGACGCCATCCGCCGGAACGGAGACGGCACTCTGTGTACCGACCTGCCGCCCCAGCTGGAGCTGTCGGTGCCTATTCTGTTCTCCGCCATGAGCTATGGCTCCATCAGCTACAACGCCCACAAAAGTCTGGCGCAGGCAGCGCAGCAGCTGGGCATCTATTACAACACCGGCGAAGGCGGGCTCCATGAAGATTTCTATTGCTACGGTGACAACACCATCGTGCAAGTGGCCTCCGGCCGGTTCGGCGTACAGGAAAAGTATCTCAATACCGGCGCCGCCATCGAGATCAAGATGGGGCAGGGCGCAAAGCCCGGCATCGGCGGGCACCTGCCCGGCAACAAGATCACCCCCGATGTGTCCCGTACACGAATGATCCCGGAGGGCGCCGACGCCATTTCCCCCGCGCCCCATCACGATATCTACTCCATTGAGGATCTGCGGCAGCTGGTCTACTCGCTGAAGGAGGCCACGCAATACCGGAAGCCCGTCATCGTCAAGGTGGCGGCCGTCCATAACATTGCCGCCATCGCCAGCGGTATTGCCCGCAGCGGCGCGGATATCATCGCCATCGACGGCTTCCGGGGCGGCACGGGAGCCGCGCCCACCCGTATCCGGGACAATGTAGGCATCCCCATTGAGCTTGCACTGGCGGCGGTGGATCAACGGCTGCGGGATGAAGGCATCCGCAACAGCGTATCCCTGATCGTGGGCGGCAGCATCCGCTCGGCGGCGGATGTGGTAAAGGCCATCGCCTTGGGGGCCGACGCCTGCTATATCGCCACGGCTGCCCTGCTGGCCATGGGCTGCCACCTGTGCCGCACCTGCCAGACCGGACGATGCAGCTGGGGCATTGCCACCCAGCGCCCCGATCTGGTAAAGCGTCTCGATCCCGACGAAGCCACCGCCCGTCTGGTGAATCTGGTCACTGCGTGGAAGCATGAGATCAAGGAAATGATGGGCGGTATGGGTATTAACTCCATTGAGGCCCTGCGGGGCAACCGGGTCATGCTGCGGGGCGTGCACCTGACGGAAAAGGAGCTGGCGATTTTGGGAATCGCCCACGCGGGAGAATGAAATGGCTGCTATCACGATTTTTTATGAAAAAATACATAGAAAAAAAGCAGGAGGTGTGGTACAATATGGACTTCATTGAAGCGGCTCCCCTATCCTTTTCCCAACTGAACGAAACGATCCGCAGCGCAGGGCCGGACTGCCGGGTCTGCGGCTGTCTGGGACAGCGATTCATTGCCGCCGGAATGAACGGCAAGCGCATCATCATTGACGGCATCCCCGGCAATGCCCTTGGCGCGTACCTTAACGGAGCGGAGATCACCGTTAACGGCAACGCGCAGGACGCAGTGGGCGATACCATGAGCGCCGGGCGCATCGTCATCCATGGCAGTGCCGGAGACGCCGCAGGCTACGCCATGCGGGGCGGCGAGATCTATATCGAGGGAAACGCCGGCTACCGGGCCGGTATCCACATGAAGGCCTATCAGGAGCACAAGCCCGTGCTGGTCATCGGCGGCCGGGCAGGAAGCTTTCTGGGCGAATATCAGGCCGGTGGCCTGATCGTGGTGCTGTCGCTGCACACCGACGGACGCCCTGTGGTCGGTTACTTTCCCTGCACGGGAATGCACGGCGGCAAGATGGTCTTCCGGGGCGATGTGTCCAACATCCCCTTTCCCCCTCAGGTGACCTCCCGTCCCGCCACAGAGGAGGACATGGCGGAATTCGCCCCCTATGTGCGGGAATACTGCCGTCTGTTTCACCTTGACCCGGAGCAGCTGCTCCGTGACGCTTATACCGTTATCACTCCTGACAGCAAGAACCCCTATCAGCAAATGTACGTTGCAAACTGAGAAAGGCAGGCTCTCCCTATGAACTATTCCAAAGACGAGATCAAGCAGTACGTGGCAGAGGAGGATATCAAATTCATCCGTCTGGCCTTCTGCGACCTTTCCGGGCGGCAGAAGAATATCTCCATCCATCCCGACGAGCTTGACCGGGCGTTCACATACGGTATTGCCTTTGACGCCTCCGCCATTCCCGGCTTTGGTGACGAGGTGCATTCCGACCTGTTTCTGCGTCCGGATACCGCTACCCTCTCCCTGCTGCCCTGGCGGCCGGATCGCGGCCGGGTGGCCCGGATGTTCTGCGGCATCACCCGCCCTGACGGCACACCCTTTGAGGCCGATACCCGGCAGCTTCTGCGAAAGGCCGTGGCGGACGCGGAGAAAATGGGCGTCACCTTCGCCTTCGGCACGGAGATGGAGTTCTACCTGTTCCAGCGGGACGAGGCGGGCGAGCCTACCCGCATTCCCTACGACCGGGCGGGCTACATGGACATTGCGCCGGAGGACAAGGGCGAGAACGTGCGGCGGGAGATCTGCCTGACGCTGGAGCAGATGGGCATTCGTCCGGAATGCTCCCACCACGAACAGGGGCCGGGACAGAACGAGATCGATTTCCGCTATTCCCAGCCGCTGACGGCGGCGGACAACGCCGCCACCTTCCGCACGGTGGTGGACAGCGTGGCGGTGCGGAACGGTCTGGCGGCGGATTTCTCCCCCAAGCCGCTCAGCGGCCAGCCGGGCAACGGCATGCACATCAATATCTCCGCCAAAAGCGCCGACGGCGCGGACGTGATGCCCTCCCTCATTGCGGGCATTCTGGCTCACATCGCGGAGATGACCGTATTTCTCAATACGGTGGACGCCTCCTACCTTCGCTTCGGCGGCAGTAAAGCGCCCCGCTATATCTCCTGGTCCAGCGAAAACCGCTCCCAGCTGATCCGCATCCCCGCCGCACAGGGAGAATACCGTCGGGCTGAGCTGCGCTCCCCCGATCCACTGTGCAACCCCTATCTGGCCTTTGCCCTGCTGATCTACGCAGGTCTTGACGGCATTCGTTGTCAGATGGAGCTGCCGAAGGCGGCGGATATCAACTTCTTCAGCGCGTCCGAGGAGGTCAAATCGGCGTTCAAGACCCTGCCCGCCACGCTGGCGCAGGCCAAAGCCGCCGCCGAGAGCAGTGCCTTCATCGCGGACATTCTGCCGCCGTCTATCATCGACTACTACACCAGATAATCTCACTTACAGGCGAAAGGAGGGATAGGTATGGAACTGGTTCAGCATGTTTACAGTGTGCTGGCGATCTCCACACGGGAAAAATTCTATACGTCCCTCCGTGGCCTGCTGCCGGAGGATCGGTACTCTCCCCTGTGCTGGGAGAGCGATGTGACCAGCGCGCGCCGCCTTTTGCTGGAGCGCACCTTTGACATTGTGGTCATCAGTACGCCGCTACCGGATGAATTCGGCACGAAGCTGGCCATGCACGTGGTGGACAGCAGCAGCGCCGGCGTGCTGCTGCTGGTGGGTGCCGAGCACTATCCGGATATCTCGGTGCGCCTGTCGCCTTACGGCATCCTGACGCTGCAAAAGCCCACTACCCCTCAGTTGATCCTGCAATCCCTGCAGCTGCTGTGCGGCACAAGGGAACGGCTGCGGAAAATGGAGCAGAAAACCGCCTCCATCGAGGAAAAAATGGCGGAGATCCGGCTGGTGAACCGGGCCAAATGGCTGCTGATCGACCGCGAGGGAATGACGGAGCAGGACGCCCACCGCTTTATCGAAAAGCAGGCCATGGATCGCTGCGTCACCCGCCGGGCCGTCGCCGATCAGATCATCGCCCGCTATCAGCAGGGCTGATATTTGACAAACGGAACGATTTCTGTTATCATGCTCTCCAACCAAACGAAAAGGAGACACGATATGGAAAAGTTCATTCCCTATGAAAAGCTCTCCAAAAAGGAGAAGCGCAAGCGTGACGCCATGCTGCGGAACACCTGGGGCCCGCTGAACCCCGTGACACGCAAAAGCAAGAACCCCAAAGCATACGACCGCCAAAAGGCACGGAAGTGGATCGACGATCCCCTGTCCGTGCCTTTTGCTGTTTCCCGGTAAAAAATCCTTGCGTCCTCCATTACCCAGTAGTACAATAGGGAAAAATCTTACCTATCGGGAGGTATTCTATGAAGCTTGCTCTTTGCCAGATCGCCATGAGCGACAATGAGAACGAAAATCTGGAGCGTCAGCTGTCCGCTCTGCGGCAGGCTGCCCTTCACGGCGCTGACCTGATCGTCTATCCGGAGCTGCAGCTCCACCGCTTCTTTCCCCAGTACGAGGGCCGCGACGTATCGGACAAGCTGCTGACTGCCGATCACCCCATCATCCGGCAATTTCAGGATGCCTGCCGGGAGAACCGCATCATGGCCGCCCCCAACTTTTATCTGCGCGAGCCCTCCGGCTGCTTCGATGCCACGCTGCTGATCGGCGGCGACGGTGCGCTGCTGGGTCGCCAGAAGATGGTGCATATCGCACAGGCGGCGCAGTTCTATGAGCAGGATTACTACACCCCCTCCGACGACGGCTTTCTGGTGTTCGACACGCCCCACGGGAAAATCGGCATTGTGGTGTGCTTTGACCGCCACTACCCCGAGAGCATCCGCACCGAGGCTTTGATGGGCGCCGACCTGATCCTGATCCCCACCGCCAACACGGAAAGCGAGCCCATGGAGATGTTCGACTGGGAGGTCAAGGTGCAGGCCTTCCAGAGCAGTGTGGCCGTGGCCATGTGCAACCGCACCGGTACGGAGGGTGACATGGTGTTCTCCGGCCGCTCTCTGGTGACGGATGCCAACGGCGATACCATCGCACAGGCAGGCAGCGGCGAGGAGCTGCTGTATGCCGATGTGGACATGGCCGCTTCCGCCCGTATCCGAAACGCCCGGCCCTACACCTCCCTCCGCCGCACGGCGCTGTACCGATGATTGCTGTTATCTAAAAAAATTTATCAGCCTCCCTAACAAAAAGTCTTGTAAAATATCGACTCCTGCGTTAAGATAGGGATATACAGTGTTAAAATAACTGTATATCTGCAAAATTAATATAAGGAGAGACTCATCACAATGGAACGCATCTTTCACCTGAAGGAGAACGGCACCACTATCAAGACAGAAATTCTTGCCGGTCTGACCACCTTCATGACCATGGCGTACATCATCGCCCTGAATCCCAACCTGCTGACCAACTTCGCCGTTGGTACGCCCCTCTGGAACGGCGTCTTTCTGGCCACCTGCATCGCCAGCGCCATCGGCACTGTGTGCATGGCTTTTCTGGCCAACAAGCCCTTTGTCATGGCGCCCGGCATGGGTCTGAACAGCTTCTTTGCGGTCATCGCCGGCAACGTGGCCGCCATGCTGAACACCGACTATACCAGTGCTTTTCAGGCGGTGCTGTGCATCATTCTGGTGGAAGGCATTGTGTTCCTGCTGCTGAGCGTGTTCAATATCCGCGACAAGATCGTGGACGCCATTCCTCTGGGCGTGCGGCTGGGCATCGGCCCCGCCATCGGCCTGATGCTGATGAACATCGGCCTTGGCTCCAACGTGGGCATTTACGCTGAGGGCAACGGCTACACCTCCCCCTTCTATGTGCTCCGTGACTTCTTCGGCGCCATGACCCCCAGCGTCATCAAGGATCATATGGGCGCGGAGTACAGCACCATGGTGCTGACCGTTATCACCATGTTCATCGGCCTTTTCGTCATTATCCTGCTGGCCAAGAAGGGCGTCAAGGCCGCCGTTCTGGTGGGCATGCTGGTGGCCTCCGTCATTTACTGGGCGGGCAGCTTTATCTTCCTGAAGGTGAATCCCTTCGCCTCTCTGGAGGGCGCATCCTTCCTGCCTCCCTTCCAGGATATGGTCAGCACCACCCTGTTCAAGTTTGACTTCTCCGACTTCTTCCGCATCGGCTGGTTCACCGCCATTAGCCTGATCATCACCTTCTGCATGATCGACATGTTCGACACCATCGGTACGCTGGTGGGCACCGCTTCCCGTGCCGGTATGACCGATAAGAACGGAAACATGCCCAAGATGAAGGAAGCTCTGCTGTCCGACGCCGTGGGCACTGTGGCAGGCGCCTGCTGCGGCACCTCCACCGTTACCACCTTCGTGGAGTCCGCCTCCGGTGTAGAGGCTGGCGGCCGCACCGGTTTGACCTCCCTGACCTCCGCGGTCATGTTCCTGGCCTGCATGTTCATCGCCCCTGTGGCGGCCATCATCCCCGCCGCCGCCACCTCCTCCGCCCTGATCTACGTGGGCATCCTGATGCTGCAAGGTCTGAAGAACGTGGACTTCGACGATCTGGATCAGGTGGTTCCCGTGTTCATCATGCTGCTGGCCATGCCCATTTCCGGCTCCATCGGCCATGGCATCGGTCTGGCCATGATCTCTTACACCGTTATCAAGGTGTTCTCCGGCAAGGCCAAGGACGTGTCCGCCCTGACCTATGTCATCACCGCCCTGTTCCTGGTGAAGTTCTTCGCCGTTGTGTAACGCACACGGAACACAATAATAAAAAATCCGTCCAGCGCATATGCGCCGGACGGATTTTTTATTGCATTTATCAGGTATTCAGGAAAGGATCATCCAGCATGCCGAGACGGCGCAGCATGGTTTTTTTCACAGCCTTGAAGATATTCTCGTAGCCGGTGCAGCGGCACAGGTGGCCGCTGAGAAGCTTGCGCAGCTGTTCGTCGGTGTAGTACACCTTGCGATCCAGAATCTCGGCGGCAGTCATGATGAAGCCGGGGATGCAGAAGCCGCACTGGATGGCGGTCTCGTCCATGAAGGCCTGCTGAATATCGCTCAGCTCGCCGTTGGGACCGGTGAGGCCCTCCAGCGTGGTGATGTGCTTACCCTCGGCCCACACCGCCAGATACAGGCAGGAGTTGAAGCACTCGCCGTCGATCAGCACGTTGCAGGCGCCGCACTCGCCCACCTCGCAGCCCTTCTTCACGGAAGTCAGGCGGAAGTCGTTGCGGAGCATATCGGTCAGGGACGCGCGGACGTCCACCATCTGCTCCACCTCCCTGCCGTTGATCCAGCAGGTCACTAGCGCATACTGTTTCTTTGCCATTACAGCTCACCTCCCGCCAGCTTCACGGATTCGATCAGGCAGCGCTTGGCGCTCTCCACAGCGATGTGGCTGCGGAACGCCTTGCTGGCGCGCCAGGAATCACGGGGATTGATGTCCTCCAGTACCTTGCGGCCGAAAGCCTCGATATTTTCCAGCGTCACGGCCTTGCCATTGATGAACGCCTCCGCGTTCACCGCCCGCATGGGGACAGGGCCCGCCACGCCGAAGGCGATACGCACCCGCTCAAAGGTCTTGCCGTCCGGGCTGAGCCGCGCGTTGACGGAGGTGCCCAGGGTGGCGATATCCATGGCGTTGCGCATGGCATACTTGATATAGTGACCCCACGTGCGGTCATAGCTGGCCTTGGGGATCAGGATGGCGGTCTGGATCTCGCCGTCCTCGATTTTCAGATCCACGGTACCGGCCTTGAGATAGAACTCCTTGATAGGGATACGGCGGACGCCGCTTTTGCCGGTGATCTCCACGATAGCCTCCCACGCGTGGAGGGTTGACGCAGAGTCGGCGGAGGTCACGCCGTTGCAGGTGTTGCCGCCGATGGTGCCGGCGTTGCGGATCTGCGGACCGCCCACCATGTCCACCGCCTCGCCCAGCACGTTGATGTACTTCTGGATGATGGGATCGTTGGTAATATGGGTGAAGCTGGTGAGACTGCCGATGCGGATGTTTTCCTCCTCGTCGATGGAGATGCCCCGCATCTCGTCGCACTTCTGGATGGAGATCAAAGCCTTACCGGCCCGCTTGCCCTCACGCATCTGCACCAGCACGTCGGTGCCGCCGGCGATGATCTGGGCCTCGGGATGCTCCAGACGAAGGCGCACAGCATCCTGTACGTCTTTCGCCTCGTAAAGCGCTAACATATCATACATTGCTGCGTACCTCCTTAGTCTTGAATCAAGCCCTCTTCACTGAACCGCTTGAAGAGGATGTGGGCGTTCATGGGATTCTGGTCAATGGTCACGCCGGTGGCGTTAAGAATAGCGTTGCGGATGGCAGGTGCACCGGAGCATGCCGGGGGCTCGCCCAAAGCCTTGGTGCCAAAGGCAGAGGTGGGTTCGGCATTCTCCACGAACTGGGCCTCCAGATGGGGATGATCCATAATGGTGGACAGCTTATAGTCCAGCAGGTTGTTGTTCAGGGGCTTGCCGGTCTTTTCGTCGAACAGCAGCTGCTCACCCATGCCGTAGCCGATGGCCATGGACATGCCGCCGTGAACCTGCGCTTCGGCCAGGGCCGGGTTGATGAGCTTGCCGCAGTCGTGGACGTTGATAATATTCTTCAGCGTCACCTTGCACATGGGGATATCCACCTCGATATCCGCGAAGGTGCAGCCGAAGGAATAGGCGTTGTTCTGGATGGTATAAGTACTCTCCGCCGTAATATGCTCGGAATCGTTGGGGTTATACTGGGCGGTCATGGCCAGCTCACTGAGGGACATCAGCACCTTGCCATCGGTGTTGCGGACGATGTTGCCGTCCACGATATCCATGTTATAGGTGGCCTGACGGGTGAGCTTCTGGGCATAGGCCAGAATTTTCTCTCTCAGCAGCAGGCCGGTCTTGCGGATGGAGAAGCCCGCTACATAGGTCTGGCGGCTGGCGTAAGCGCCCAGGCCGGTAGGCGTGATATCCGTATCCTGGCAGGACACCACATGCACATCCTTATAGCTTTTCAGGCCCACGATATCGGCGGTCATCTGGGCATAGGCGGTGTCGGCGCCCTGACCGATCTCCGTCTCGCCGCACTGCATGGTGACGGTGCCGTCCAGATTCAGCAGCATACGGTTGGAGCTTGTCTCCAGAGAGATGGGATACACGGCGGTGTTGTACCAGAAGGTCGCCACGCCGATGCCGCGGCGGATGGGGCCGGTGTCCTTGGCGTACTCGGCCACCTTGCGGTCATAATCCATGTACTTGCGGCCCACCTCCAGGCATTCCCGGAAGGAGTCGTTATAGTTGACGTTGTGGCTGAAGCCGTCCTCATAGCCCTGGGGCATGATGTTCTGCATACGGAAGGCCAGCGGATCCATGCCCACGGCTCTGGCGCACTCATCCACGTTGGACTCGTCGGCGAAAGATGCCTGGGGCATACCGTAGCCGCGCATGGCGCCTGCGGCGGGACGGTTGGTGAACACCGTCCACGCATCGCACTCCATATTGTCGCAGGGATAGTGCTGGGGGAAGGAGCCCATGGCCTTGGCCACGATGGAATGACCGTGAGAGGCGTAAGCACCCTGATTGGAGAAGCACTCCACCTTGCGGGCGGCAAAGGTGCCGTCCTTCCGCAGCCACGACACAATGTGGAAGCGGATAGCGTGGCGCACACGGTTGGAGACGAAGGTCTCCTCGCGGGAGCAATCGATACGGACGGTGCGTCCGCCCACCTGCGTGGTGCACCACGCGCACAGGGGCTCGTACAAAGCGTCCTGCTTGTTGCCGAAGCCGCCGCCGATATAGGGCTTCACCACCCGGATATCCGCCCAGGGACGGCCCAGCGCCTGTCCTACGATACGGCGGATGATATGGGGGATCTGTGTGGAGGAGACCACCACGATGCGGCCGTTCTCCTCATAGGCGAAGCAGCCGTGATTCTCGATATGGCAGTGCTGCACGGTGGGGGTGTCGTACCAGCCCTCCACCTTGATAAGACCCGGCTCCTGAATGGCGGTCTGATAGTCGCCCTTCTTCATGCCGGTGTGCTTGAGGATGTTGTGGGGGAATTTCTCGTGGAGCTGGGGCGCACCCTCCTCCATGGCCTTCTGGGGATCCAGCACGAAGGGCAGCTCCTCGTACTCCACCTTCAGGGCGCGGACACCCTGCATGGCGGCCACCTCATTCTCGGCGATGACCACCGCCACATCGTCGCCCCAATAGCGCACGTGCCGGTTCAGCAGGTGGCGATCCGCCACGTCCTGATGGCCGGGATCCATGGACCAGGGATGGCCCGCCGTGGGGAACGTGATACCCGGCACGTCGAAGCAGGTCAGCACCTTTACCACGCCGTCGATGGCCTCGGCAGCGCTGGTGTCCACCGACTTGACAAAGCCGTGGGCGATCTCCGCGTGCTTGATGCGGACATACAGGGCATCCTGCGGCATCTGATCCTCATAGTATTTTGTCCGGCCCGTCGCCTTGTCATAAGCGTCCACACGGACTTGGCTTCTTCCGACTTCACCCATATGGTTTTCCTCCTCAGTATCTGTCTTGAAACCGCACTCTGTTAACAGGAGAAACGGCAGTTATCCGAAACAATAATGGTACACATTCGTTTTGCTAATCATAGCACTTTCTAAACGGTGTGAAAAGAGGTTTACGTTATTTTAATTGGAGAATATCCTGCTTTTTTGTTGACACTTTTTCAAAAAAACGGGTATACTACCAGAAAAAGAGCAGCATAGACAGGAGTGACACGTATGAACATTGGCTGCATCGTGATGGCCGCCGGTATGAGCTCCCGCTTCGGCGGCAATAAGCTGGCGCAGGAGTGGCAGGGCAAAAGCCTGATCCGCCACGCGCTGGAGGCCGTCCCGACGGACAGGCTGTCCGCTGTCATGGTGGTAACGCAGTATCCGGAGGTGGTGGCGCTTGCGAAGGAATTTTTCTTTACGCCTATTGTCAACAGCCATCCGGAGTACGGCCAGAGCCACACCATCCATCTGGGCGTCAAAGCGCTGGACGCCTGCGACGCGCTGCTGTTTCAGGTGGCCGACCAGCCGCTGCTGCGGCGTGAAAGCGTGGCGGAGCTGATCGACTTTTACCGCCGCAATCCCGGCCACATCGTGGGCCTTGGCCACGGCGGACAGCGGGGCAACCCCTGTATCTTCCCGTCCCGGTTTTTCCCGGAGCTCTTGACAATCGAAGGCGACAGGGGCGGCAACGTGGTCATCCGTCAGCATGAGGACGACCTGCTGCTGTACGAGGTCCCCGCCGATGAACTGCGGGACGTGGATACGCAGGAAGCGCTGGCCCAGCTTTAAGAATGTATCCTTTGTGAGCCGTGACGGCATCGCCGTCACGGCTCTTTTGCTCACTTCTTGGGCGCGTAGGGGGTGTTCTTCAGGGGCAGGTCAAACTCCCGCTCACCGGTCAGCCGGTAGTAAGCGTCGGCAATGGCCGGTGCAGTGGGGATAGAGGTGATCTCGCCGATGCCGATGGCGCCGCCGGCCACGTTCAGGCCCGGCTTCTCCACTACGATGGCTTCGATCTCCTGCGGGATCTGGTTGGCCCGGAACAGGCCCAGCATGCCGTACTTGGCGGTGGGCTTGCAGTTCTCGTCGATGGGGTATTTCTCCGTCAGGGCGTAGCCCATGGACATGACCACGCCACCCTCGATCTGCCCCTCGATGCTGAGGGGGTTGACGGCCTTGCCCACGTCGTGGGCGGCCACCATCTTCTTGATCCGGCCCGTCTCCTTGTCCAGAATGCACATCTGGGTAGCGTAGCCGTAGGCCACGTGGCTGACGGGGTTGGGCACGTCAGCGCCCAGCGGGTCGGTCTTGGCCAGATATTCGCCGTAGAACTCCTTGCCCTTCAGGTCGACCAGCGTCTTGCCGCTGTCCAGCTCCGCCTTCAGCAGTTCACAGGCGCGGCGGGTAGCCTCGCCCGTCACCAGCGTCTGGCGGGAACCGGAGGTATCGCCGGAGTCCGGCGCGATCCACGTGTTGCTGCGTTCGTACACGATATCGTCACGGTGCAGACCGGTATTGGTGACCACCACCTGCACCAGCACGGTGCCAAGACCCTGACCGATGCAGGAAGCGCCGGAGTAGATATGTACCTTGGCGTCGTCCTCCACGATCAGCTTGCAGCGGCCCCAGTCGGGGATGCCCACGCCCACACCGGCGTTCTTCATGGCGCAGGCAATACCCACAGGGTCGCCGTTTTTCACCGCCTCATCATAGGCGGGCTTGATGGCCTCCAGCGTCTCCACAAGGCCGGTGGACTCGTCCACGATCTGGCCGTTGGGCAGCACGCCGCCGGGGCGGATGGCATTGCGGTAGCGGATCTCCCACGGGGAAATGCCCACCAAATCGGCCATCTGGTTCAGCAGCGTCTCGGTGCAGAAGCAGGTCTGGGTCACGCCGAAGCCGCGGAAAGCGCCGGCGGGCGGATTGTTGGTATAGTAGGCGTGGCCCTCGATCTCAAAATTCTCGTAAGCGTAAGGGCCTGCCGCATGGGTGCAGGCTCGTTCCAGCACTGGGCCGCCCAGCGAGGCAAACGCACCGGTATCGGACACCACCGACGCCTTGACGCCCTGAATGATGCCGTTTTCGTCGCAGCCCATGGTGAAATCCATATCGAAGCTGTGGCGCTTGGGGTGCACCAGGATGGACTCCTGACGGCTCAGCTTGAACTTGACAGGCTTCCGGGTCAGGTAGCACAGCAGCGCGGCATGGTGCTGGACAGACATATCCTCCTTGCCGCCGAATCCGCCGCCCACCAGACAGTTCTGCACCTGACAGTGGTCGTAGTCCACGCCCAGCATACCGGCGCACTCGTGCATGGTGGTATGGGCGCTCTGGTCAGTGGTCAGCAGCTTCACGCCGCCGTTGTCCAGCGGCAGCGCCACACAGCACTCCGGCTCCAGAAAAGCGTGCTCCGTCCACGGGGTGGAAAAGTGCTCGGTCAGCACATACTTGGAATTTTTGATGGCCGTTTCCGCATCGCCGCGGGACACGTGCTTATAGGCCTGCACGTTGCTCTCCTCCTCGTCGAACACCAGCGGCGCGTCGGGAGCGGCAGCCTCGGTGGGGTTATGGACGGCGGGTAACACCTCGTATTCCACCTTTACCAGCTTTCTGGCCTTCTCCACCGTCTCCTGATCCACGGCGCAGATCAACGCCACGCTGTCGCCCAGATAGTGCACCAGCTCTCCCACGCCGATCAGGGTGGGCTGATCCTTCTTCAGATGGCCCACGTTGACCTTGCCGGGGATATCCTTCTGGGTAGCCACGCAGAGCACGCCGGGCAGCGCCTCGGCCGCGGAGGTATCAATGGACAGCACACGGGCACGGGCATACTGGCTGCGCACCGCGCCGCCGTAGCACATGCCGTCCACATACACGTCGTCGGGGTACTGGCCGTAGCCCTGCACCTTCTCCTCCACGTCCAAACGGTGGACGCGGCTGCCCAATTTCCAGTCATCGGCGCCGGGAGCGGGGATTTTCCCCTCGCGGAAGATCTTCGCCGCCAGCAGAATGCCGTCGATGATCTTTACATAGCCGGTGCAGCGGCAGATGTTGTTGCGGATGGCAAAGGCCGCCTCCTCGCGGGTGGGGTCGGGATTTACATCCAGCAGGCCCTTGGCGGAGATCACCATGCCGGGGATGCAGAAACCACACTGAACCGCACCCGCCTCGCCGAAGGCGAAGGTAAAGACCTCCTTCTCCCAGTCGCTGAGGCCCTCCACCGTGATAATGGTCTTGCCCTCCAGCTTGTCCGTCTGGGGAATGCAGGCCTTGGTGGGCTTGCCGTCAATGAGAACGTGGCAGGTGCCGCAGGCGCCCTCGCTGCATCCGTCCTTCACCGAGGTGAGGTGCAGCTCGTCCCGCAGAAAGCGGATCAGCTTCTGATTTTTTTCCACCGTTACGGTGCTGCCGTTTACGATAAATGTTGCCATATGTTGCGCTCCTCTCTTCCGCCGTGGGGCGGTCAAAAGCGTATCATGCCTCTGTACCTAAAAAATTTTCTATATTATACAATATTTTTCAGTTTCCCGCAAGAACTATACGTAAAAATCGTTATTCTACTTTTCAGATAACGTATCACCGTCCCGATAGGGCAAATAGCTCAGAAAACGCTTGGCGGCGGGCGACAGCTCCTCACCCAGTCGTGTGGCAAGGCCGATCTGGCGGAAAACCGGCTGCTCCAGCGGACGCAGCGCCACCCGATAGGGGATCCGCCGCAGGATCAGCTTCGGCAGAATGCTGACGCCCAGTCCATGCTCCACCATGGACATAACGGCGTAGTCGTCCAGTGTGGTGAACCGCACCTTCGGCACGATACCGGCCCGCTCAAACACCTGCATCACGTCCCTGTCCCGTTCCCCTGCCTTGTCCAGCAAGATAAAGGGCTGCTCCGCCAGCGCCGATGCCGGGATTTTTTCCAGCGCCGCCAACGGATGATCCTCCGGCAGCACCGCCATCAGCTCGTCCTGCGCCAGACACACGGTTTTCAAGTCGGCCCGTGTGGGAAGGTGCAGGAAGCCGCAGTCCGCCCGGCCCTGCATGACCCACTGCTCGATCTCCGGATACGTCCCCATAAGAATGTCAAAGTCAATGTTGGGATAGTCCTTCTGGAACGCGCCGATCATATTGGGCAGCCAGTGGGTGGCCACGCTGGAAAATGTGCCGATGGCCACCGTGCCGGACACAAGACCCCGCACCTCCCCCGCTATCTGGCGGCATTGCTCCGCCTGCGCCACCATCTCCCGGAAGGACGGCAGCAGGCGGCAGCATTCGTTGGTGGGGGTGACGCCCTCGCGGCTCCGGCGCAGCAGTGGAAAGCCCACCTCCGCTTCCAGCGCCGCCATCATGCGGCTAACGCCGGAAATGGTATAGCCCATGGCTTCCGCCGCCGCCGTGATAGAGCCCTTGTCGATGGCGCACAGCAGAACACGGCATTTTTCGCTTTCCATGTCCGCACCTCCAATCCTTGACATTTTTTCAAATGTAGCTTGCTATTTTTTCGCTTTACTCAAGGATAAAACAGATGTAGAATCATGTCAACCACCAAAAAGTGGCACGGCGTTTTTCTCTCTGTTTTCTCTCACGCCGTGCCGCTTTTCCATGTGCTCAGGAGGTACTTCCATGTATCAGAACCGCCGTTTCTTCATCCGCTATCTCATCGGACTGCTGCTGTTCGGCTTCAACGGCATCGTGGCCAGCCATATCGCGCTGGAGAGCAGCCAGATCGTCCTGCTGCGGACGCTGCTGGGCAGCGTGAGTCTGCTGGCGCTCTTTTTTCTGTCGGGTCATCGGTTCTCCTTCACAGGACGAGGCCGGGATGTAACGCTGGTCCTGCTGTCCGGCGCAGCAATGGGAGCCAGCTGGATGTTCCTGTACGCAGGCTATCAGACCATCGGCGTGTCCACCGCGTCGCTGCTGTACTACTGCTGCCCGGTAATCGTGATGGCGCTGTCGCCGCTGGTGTTCCACGAGGCGCTGACATGGGTGAAAATCACGGGCTTTGTCTGCGTCTGCGGCGGTATCGTACTGGTGAACGGCTGGGGCGGCGGAAGTCTCAGCATCTCCGGTTTTCTGTACGGCATTCTCAGCGCCGTATGCTATGCCGCCATGCTGATCCTCAACAAGAAGGCGGAAAGCGTGGACGGCATGGAGAATTCTCTGCTGCAAATGCTGTCGGCCACCGCCACGGTGTTTGTGCTTCTGCTGTGTCAAGGCGGACTGTCCATGACCATCACCGGAGCAAGCTGGCCGTGGATCTTACTGCTGGGCATTGTAAACACCGGCTTCGGCTGCTGGTGCTACTTCTCCGCCATCGGCTCGCTGCCGGTGCAGACGGTGGCGGTGTGCGGCTATCTGGAGCCGCTGAGCGCCGTCATCTTCTCGGCGCTGCTGCTGCATGAACGGCTGACGCCGCCGCAGATCATCGGCGCGTGTCTCATCATCGGCGGCGCGCTGTTCGCCGAGTGCGTTCATCCCCGGCGGAAGGCAAAGAAAGCAGTTGTACAATAAAAATCAAGTGCGTGCCGCGGCAAGCGGCACGCACTTTTCTTATGACCAGCTCAGTCCCGGCTGGGGATAGTAGTACTCCTGATAGGAGCGCAGCTCGTCCTGGCAAACGGGATTGGCAGTCACTTCTCCGCCATTCTGGCTCAGCACGCTGTTTTCCACCAGCGCCGCGTATTGAAGGCCCTCCGGGCCGTAAATACTCAGCATCAGGCGATTGCCGTAGTAGGTGGCCACCGCCAGACTTGTGCCGTTGTAGGCCATGGCATAGCGCTCCTCCACGGTGGCGACGGTATAGGCCTGATAAACCGAACTGTTGGGGTCTGAGGGCACATCCTCCGTGAACAACCAGCCCAAATCCTCCTGATACCAATACGTATCGTCCGGATCGTCCTTCCACATCTCATAGCCATAGGACACGGTATCGCAGACAAATTGCAGGTCGTACCCCTCTGCCGATGGCGTCAGCAGCGCCAGACGGCTGCCGATTATCACGGCGGCAAAGTTGTCTCCCTGCTGCATCGATACCTCCGGATATTCGGTGTGCGTCACCTGAAACTCCGCCGTGCCGCGGTCATTTTCGTCGGGATAGCTGTAACGGTAGTGGGCAGACTCCGTCGGCTCACGCCACGGGCCGTAATCCTCGTAGATATAGCGGTTCTCGGTATGCTCATGGGCCGTCGCTTCGCACAGCTCGATCTGCCGTACCAGATGATAGTCTCCGCTGTCCAGCACCCGCAGCACATAGCGGTCATTCTCCACCGTCACCAGCAGGATGTGAGCGCCGTCGTCGCTCCGCCGCAGCAGCATGACCCGCTGCGTCTCGATATCCAGCGGGTACGCCAGACGGCACTCGGCCACCACCGGGAATCTGCCCCTGACGGTTTCGGGCAGCCCGCTTCTTTCATTCGTCACCTTCTGCATCCGGACGGGCACATACCACAGGCCAAAGCCCTCCGGCGCCCAGTCCGCCTCAGGCTGCATGTCAGCGGGAAAGCCCACCGTCACCAGTACGCCGTCCTCGCTTGCGGCGCAGTAGGGGGTAAAGGCGTTCTGGACATACTGTAGCCCCGAACCGCTGACATAGTTCATCTGTTGTCCCGTTTCCGTACTGTCCACCTGAAACTCCAGCTCAAAAAAGTCGTTCTCCGTCACGGGGATCCGCAGCTTGTCAAAGGGAATATTCACCCAGTCTTCGTAGTAGCCAGGGCTGTTATCGGGAGAAATGCCCTCCGTGATAGACTGCTGGGACAGACGCAGCGGATAGCTGTCGTAATAATCGATGGGATAGAGCCGCTTCATGATGCTTGTACCGCGGCTGTTCTCCCTTCCCTGTCCGCTTGCCGCTTCGTTGAGGATACCGGAAACAATGGGGTCGCGGGTATCTCTCTCGTCTAGCAGGCCGGACACGATCCACCAGTCATTGTATTCCTCTCCCAGCAAGCCATAGGGCAGCACCGTCGTGGTCTCCCGGTGGCTGGTCACATGGAAATCCGTGCGGTTCGCGCCGGACGCCGGATCATATTTCGTATACCACAGCAGACAGCTATCCAGCGCGATACGGTAGTCCACCATCAGTCCCTGTGCCGCGCCGCTGTCGCCCAGAGAGGTCAGCACCTGCATCTCGATGGGCAGCGCCGTGCGGGAAATGCCGCTGTTCAGCGTAACCAACGCGCCCAGCGCCAGCAGCAGCGCCAACACCGTTACAAGGATGCGCCGTTTCATGTCACTCCTCCTCGCCGTTCACATCGCACAGCACCCGGCTCACCCGGTCGCTCTGGTACTGATACGTCTCCTTCACGTAGGTCATCAGATCCTTGCCCTGCTCCTCCAGCTCGTCAATGGTGCAGTCTCCCACCAGTTCACCCTTCCGCAGCAGCACCGCACGGGAGATGAAGCTCTGCACCTCCTCCAGCAGATGGGTGGACAGCAGAACGGTTTCGTGCTCCTCCAGAATGCCCAGCAGCACCTTATAGAAATCCTCCCGGTTGAACACGTCGTTCCCGGCAAAGGGTTCGTCCATCAGAATGTAGTCCGCGCCCTGCGACAGGGCCATCACCACCTCGAACTGGTTCTTCATACCGGCGGAGAAGGCCCGCAGCGGCTTTTCCATGGGCAGCTCAAAGAAGTCCATCAATGCCTGAAACCGCTTTTCATTGAACCGGGGAAAATGGGCCTGATAGAAGTCCCGGTGGGCTTTCGGCGACAGCGCCGGAAAGAAGGAGTGCTCACAGGTGGCGAAGCTGAGCCGCTCGATGTTCTTTTCGGTGATGGGCGCGCCGTCCAATGTGACGCTGCCCTGATGGGGCAGCAGGCCCAGAATGCACTTCATCAGCGTGGTCTTTCCCGCGCCGTTTTCACCGAACAGGCCCACGATCTGGCCCTGCGGAAGTGTAAAGGACACATCCTCTACCGCTTTCGTGATTCCGTACTTTTTGCTGACGCCTTTCAATTCGATCATATGGCACACCTCCTATTACTGGTAGTAAAAATTGAGTCTGGTTCGATCCAGAGCCTCCAACCGCGCGATATTCTCCGGCGTGGGCAAACATTCCGCTGGGGTCTTGAACCGCCACAGCAGCCAGCACAGCCCCAGCAGCACCGCGCCGCTCAGCAGGATCGTCAGTGCCCAGCACACCGGCGCCGTCCACACCTGCCGCCGCAGCAAGCTGCGGCCATCTGGCAGGCGGCGCATCAGATAGATGCTGCGGCTGCCCTGATAGTAGGAGCTGTACAGCACCGCCGCCGTGGCCAGCGCCACCACCGCCAGCACCGGATACACCAGCAGCGTCCAAACAGCGCACTGGGCAAACGGCGCCATCAGCGCCCGCAGCTCTCCGGGCCACGGCGTATAGGCGGACCACCACAGCTGATCATACGCCTGATAGTATCTGACAAGGAACAGTATGGCGCATACAAAGGCCGGGGCCGTCAGCGACCAGAGAATCCAGCCCTGTACCCGATCCGTCTCCATATTGGGCGGCAGGATTGAGGAAAGCTTCCGTTCAAGCCGCATCCTTGTCACCTCCTATCAGCATGACGAAGGCAGCGCCCGCCACGCCCAGCAGAAGCACCATCAGCAGGGCATTGGCATTTTCGCCCAAGCCGCAGAAGAAGCTGCCGATGGTACCAGCCAGCGCCAGAAGCACCATCACGCTGAAGCTTCCGCGGCGCTGGCGATAGGAGAACAGCACCGTGCTCAACGCCGCCGCCAGCACAGAGGCAATCCCCACGCCCCATGCCGCCACGTCCCGCAGGGGCAGCAGATGGTGCAGAAATGTGTCGGTATAGCACAGCAGCAGCATACTCTGCGGGCCATACATATACACGAAGTAATCCACCGGCACATCCATCTGAAGGCGCAGATGCATCACGCCGTACAGCACCGCCGCCAGCACCGCCCAATAGATCACCAACAGCACGGCATGATAAGCCGCCCACAGGAGCACTGCCTGCCGCTCCTTCACCCGCAGCCGCCGGATCGTGTATTCCGTTTTGACGCCGTAGCCACAGCCGGTCAGGCTCATTACCGCCACGATCGCCGCAAAGCCCGCCGCGCATACCACCGGCGCGCCGCTGCCGCTGACTACGCCCTCCAGCTTGGGATAGGACGCAACCAGCTGCGTCGTCTCTCCCGTTTCCGCACTGACGTAATTTTCATCCAGCACCACCGTTCCTATCGGATAGCGGTACACCAGGAAGCCTGCCGCCAGCGCCGTTATCAGTATGATCGTCAGTATTTTATAGAGGTTCCACCGGGCATACAGCCCGACGGTGGACAAATATCTGTTCATTTGTTCTCCTCCTCCGCGTACAGCTTTTCCACCAGCGCCGCCGCTTCCTTCGCCGTCAGCCCCATACCCTTCATATTCCGCACCATGCCGCGCAGCTCATTCTCCGTCAGCTCCCGCCGCAGGGCGGCACGCTGCCGCTCCGTGGCGCATACAAAGCTTTTGGCTCCGGCGTGGGATTGCACCAGTCCCTCCTCCTCCAGCAGGCGGTACGCCTTCTGGACGGTATTGGGGTTCACCGTCAGATAGGCCGACAATGCCCGGCGCGATGGCAGCTCCTCCCCATCGGCGATGATTCCGGATGCCAGCCCCTGTTTGATGTACCGCATGATCTGCAAATAAATGGGCTGTCCCTCCGTCTGGACGAAGCCCTCGAAGTCGATCAACGTTCCCGCCTCCTCTCTCTTCAACCGTACTATATGTGTAACACAGTTTCTAGCTGTATTATATGCATAGCACAGTTCGTTTGTCAAGCTTATTCTTGCGGAATTTTACTTAGATTTTACAAAACAGCACCTGAGGATTTGACAATCCCCTGCTATGCTGATACTGGACGTAAAATGATCGTAAGAAAAATGTGAAACATGGATTGAGGAGAATTTGCAACATGGATATTTTTAAGGTACTGACCATGATTGGCGGCCTGTGCCTGTTCCTGTTCGGCATGAACCTGATGGGACAGGCTCTGGAGCGCCGTGCCGGCGGCAAGCTGCGGACGCTGCTGGATAAAATGACCAGCAACGTATTCGCCGGATTCCTGACGGGTCTTGGCATCACCGCCATCATTCAAAGTTCGTCGGCCACCACCGTGATGGTGGTAGGCTTCGTCAACTCCGGATTGATGACGCTGCGGCAGGCCATCAACGTCATCATGGGCGCCAACGTGGGCACCACCGTCACCGCGTGGCTGCTGAGTCTGGCAGGCATCGACAGCGGCAACATGTGGATCAAGCTGCTGAAGCCCACCTCCTTTACTCCTGTGCTGGCGCTGATCGGTATCATCTTCTATATGTTCTGCAAGGACACCAAAAAGAAGGACACCGGCATGATCCTGCTGGGCTTCGCCACGCTGATGTTCGGCATGGACACCATGAGCGGCGCGGTGGCGGGCTTGAAGGATGTCCCCGGCTTTGCCGAACTGTTCATCATGTTCAAGAACCCCATTCTGGGCGTGCTGGTGGGCGCGGTGCTGACGGGTATTATCCAGTCCAGCTCCGCTTCCGTAGGTATTTTGCAGGCGCTGGCCCTGACCGGACAGGTCAGCTATGCCGCCGCCATCCCCATTATCATGGGCCAGAATATCGGCACCACTGTTACGGCGCTGCTGTCCTCCGTGGGCACCAGCAAAAACGCCAAGCGGGCCGCCGTGGTGCATCTGATGTTCAATGTCATCGGCGTGGTGGTGCTGCTGACGGTGTTCTGCATCGTCAAGGCCATCTTTGCCCCGGCGATCCTGAACGAATCCGCCACTATGTACGGCATTGCCATCGCCCACTCCTTGTTCAACATTCTGTGTACCGCCATGCTGCTGCCCTGCGGCAGCATGCTGGAAAAGCTGGCCATCCGTCTGGTGCCCGACGCAGCACAGGAGGAAAAGGCCGTGGAGCTGGACGAGCGTCTGCTGGCCACCCCTTCTCTGGCGCTGCAGCAGTGCCGCACGGTAGCCAACGATATGGCCGTCTGCGCTGTGCGGTCTCTTGAAAACGCGCTGACCGCTTTCGATCAGTACACGCCGGAACTGGCGGAAAGCGTCCGTAAGGACGAGGATCGCTGCGACCACTATGAGGACGTGATCGGCACCTATCTGGTAAAGCTGAGCGCCCAGAAAATGGGCGAAAAGGAGAGCGAGGAGGCCACCGAGCTGCTGAAATCCATCGGCGACTGGGAACGTGTTTCCGACCATGCCGTGAACGTGCTGGAATCGGCGGAAGAGCTGCGGGAGAAGGGCCTTGCCTTCAGCGGCAGCGCCCAGTCGGAGCTTGCCACGCTGTCCGACGCCGTGCGCGAGATCCTGACGCTAGCGCAGACCTCCTTTATCCAGCAGGACGTTTCCTCCGCCCTGCAGGTAGAGCCGCTGGAGCAAGTCATTGACGCGCTGAAGGAGAAAATGCGCACCCGTCACATTCTGCGGATGCAGCAGGGTCAGTGCAGCATCGAGGCCGGCTTCGTCTGGTCCGACCTGCTGACGGATCTGGAGCGCACCTCCGACCACTGCTCCAATATCGCCGGGTGTGTCATCGACGCCGCCCAGCATAACCTGAACCTTCACGAAACGCTGCATGCCATCCGCCACAGCGACGAAAACTTCCAACGCCGCTTCCGTTCCTATCTGGAAGCCTATTCCTTACCTACTCTCCCATCCATGTAAACGTGAAACGCCCTGCCGCCGAAAGGCGCAGGGCGTTTCACGTTATTTACTTACAGAAAGCCCCGGATATCCACCGCAAGGCGTTCCTCCAGCGCGATCAGCCGCTTGGTGATATTCTTGGACGTCTCGTCCGCCGCCTTGTACTGGTTCAGATACTGGCTCAGGGACTTAACGCCCATATTGCAGCCATCCGTAATGAGATCGGCGATGGTCTGGTCAGAGTCGTCCATTCCCAGCTTCATGCCGGTTTTCATGTGGGACATGCCCTGCGCGATGGGGTTGGGGTTCTTCCCCTCGTCGCCGTACTTATCCAGCAGCGCCTGGATCTCCGCTTTCAGCTTGTCGTGCTCCGTCGCACAGTCCGTCAGGCTGCGGTGGAAGCGCTTGTCCGCCACACGATCCACCACGTCCTCAATGGCAGATACGCCCATTTTGATGCCCGCGTCACACTCCCGCAGCAGACGAATGGTATCGGGTTCCACCATCGGTCATCCCTCCTTTGTTCAGATGACCATAGTGTGCCCCGCGCTGCGTCGTTTTACACGCACCTCTACGCCGCGAAAACGAAAGTTGCCGCGGCTCTTACCTGTCATAGACCTTGTTCCAGTCCTTCTGCTCCTGCCAGCCGATATCGGCCGCGTCCACACCCTGTTCCGCGCAGGCTGCGGCAAGCTCCGTCTCCGTATAGGGGCCGCTGACGGTGCCGGAATCCAGCGCCACCATATAGTAGGCCATGTCGCCCTTGTCCTTCTCCGCACGCTGCTGCACATAGATGGTATTCTCGTCCCATGCCACGGCGTACACATAGCCCTCCACCACCGGCTCGGCAGTCAGGCCGTCCGCATCCACGCGAACCAGCGGGATCTCCCGGCTGTTGATCCGCCACACGGCGTAGTCCCCCGGCAGCTCCTCATATTTCCAGTCTCCCGCCCCGGCGCAGGCCGTCAGCGCCAGCACCAACGCCAGCAGACACACGATATCCGTCAGTTTTTTCATGATGCATCACCTCTCCCCTATTATAACACACGGCAGCACTGATTGCCAAGGGCAAACAGTGCTGCAAAAAACGCTCTGCGGGATTACCCGCAGAGCGTTTTTGTTTATTCCTCCGGCGTTTCCTCCGCCTTGGCGGCTTCCCGTGCCGCCACAATGTTGACGTACAGCTCCTCCGGCTTGTGAGGCTTCACCCACAGGTTCCACACCAGCAGGAACGCCGATACCAGCACCATCACCGCCGACAGCGCCTGAGACACCCGGATGGGTGCGCCGCCGATGGTCCAGTCGAACAGGTACAGGCTGTCAGTCCGCAAACCCTCGATCCAGAAGCGGCCCAGACCGTACCACAGGAAGTAGCACAGGGTATTCTCGCCGTCAAACCTCCGGTGCTTCGCCACGATCAGGACGATCAGCAGCAGGCCCACCAGATTCCACAGGCTTTCGTACAGGAAGGTGGGGTGCACCTCGATCAGCTCTCCGGTTTTCAGCGTCAGCTGCATACGGCAGAAAACGGTAGTCTCCGTGCCGAAGGCCTCGCGGTTCATGAAGTTGCCCCAGCGACCCACGATCTGGCCGATCAGCAGCCCCATCACCACCAGATCGGTCAGGGCGCACAGCTTGAAGCCCTTGCGTTTTGCCATGATGACCGCCAGGATCACCACCGCAATGACCGCGCCGTAGATGGCAAGGCCGCCATCCCAGATGGCCACCGCCTTGCCCCAGTTGAATTTCCCGTCGGCGTCCCGGAACAGGTCAAGATAGAAGATCACATAGTACAGTCGTGCTCCGATGATACCGCAGGGAATGCCACACAGGATGCAGTCCATTAGGTCATCCTCGCTGATGCCGTAGTGCTTCCGCTGACGCAGACAGAACGCCACCGCCAGCAGCAGGCCGCAGGCAATAATGATGCCGTACCAGTAGATACCGTGGCCGATGTTGATGGCCTTAGAGGACGCGGTAAACGCCCAATCACCGAACAGCCCCGGAAAGCGGATGGGACTGTCTGTCATGATCATGCCGTTCGTAAAAGATCACTCCTTTGCTTCGCCGAGAGGCTCGATAATGGACACGGCGCAGCGCTCCTCCACCAGATTCTCCCGGATGAAGTCCAGCACATCGTCTGCGCTGATACTGTCGTAGATCTCCGGGAAACGGTAGGGATCATAGTCGTGGAATTTGCCCTCCGCCATGGACACGGCGATGCCCTCGAAGCTGTTGAGAGCCTTCAGCGCCGTGCCGAAGTTGGCGTTGCGCAGCCGCAGGTAATAGGCCGGGTCGATGCCCTCCTTCACCAGGCGCTGGGCCTCGTCCAGCACCGCCTTCACCACGGCGTTGGGATCGTTGCTGTCGCCGCCCAGATAGGCGTAAGCCACGCCGGGCAGAATATCATAGCTGCACCCGAAGGAGCCGTTGAGCAGCCCCTGACTGTACAGCCGGGCATACAGAGGACTGGACTCGCCCGCCAGCACGTCGATAGCCAGCTCACCCAACGCCGTGCTGCGTGCCTGCTCCTCGCCGCCGTGCTGGGGCGGACACTTGAAGCCCGCCATAAACGTAGGCATGGCGATCTCCATACGACCCCGTGTCTCCTTCTGACAGGGTGTCAGGGGCTCCTCCACACCATAATCACGGGGGATCAGCGGGCCGCTGGTCTTGGGAAGGACTTCCTCCGCCAGACGCAGCACTTCGTCGCCGTCCACGTCGCCCACCACCACAAGACACATATTGGCGGGGGTATAGAAGGCCTTGTGGCAGTCGTACAGGGTCTGTGCCGTGATCTGGCGGATGCTCTCCACGCTGCCGGCAATGGGGGTGCGGGCGGGACTGTGGTGATACAGGCCCTGCATCAGCTGCTTATAGCACTGCCATTCCGGGTTATCCTCGATCATGCCGATCTCCTGACCGATGATGCCTTGCTCCTTCTCCACCGACTCGTCGGTAAAGTAGGGAACGGACACAAAGGACAGCAGGATCTTCAGGTTCTCATAGAACTGTTCGGTAGAGCTGAAATAGTAGCAGGTAATGGCGTTGGAGGTAAAGGCGTTGGGCTCCGCGCCGTTTTTCGCCAGCTCCTGCAGGGCGTTGCCCTCGGCGGTATCAAACATTTTATGCTCCAGATAGTGGGCGATACCGGCGGGAGTGTCCAGCCACTGGCCGTCCAGCTGGAACTTCATGTCCATGCCGCCATAGCGGGTGGCAAACAGGGCGTATTTCCGCTGGAAGTCCTTTTTGGGCACGATGCAGACCGGCAGTCCGTTGGGCAGCGTCTCCCACCGGGCGGTCTCGCCAATACGGGTATAATTGGTCAGCATGTGGCCGCCTCCTTTCCCTTCAGGAAGAATACCGTGTCAAGCTGGCAGCTCTGAGCCGCCTTCCGGATGCGCTCCGGCGTCACCTGATGCAGCGCCGCCATCAGATCCTCCGGCGTGTCCTCCGCGCCGATGGCGGTCTGGCCCAGACAATAGTTCTCCAGAGCGCCCTGCGAATCGGACAGTGAGGTCAGGGACGAGCACATGGTGGCCAGTGCGCCCTGCAATTCCCAGTCCTCCCACTGGCCCTGCTTCACCAGCTCCAGCTGATGCAGGATCTCGTCGTGTGCCTTCTGGAAGTCCTTCGTCTCGATACCAGAGGAGACCGTCATGATCCCCTTGGAGCGGGCGTAGCTGGAGGACGCGTAGTAGCACAGCGACATCTTCTCCCGCACGTTCAGGAAAAGCTTGGCGTTGCTGGTGCCGCCGAAGATCAGGTTCGCCATGATCATGGCGGGCACATCGTCGGTGCCACAGCGCCAGCCCATGGACAGCTTGCCCTGGGTCACGTCCATCTCCTCGGTAAGATAGCGGGGCTGCTCCGGCGCGGCGATGCGGCGGATGGGCTCACCCTCCGTCACCACGCCGCGGGGCAGCGCGGCAAACGCACGGCACAACGCGCCCTGCACCCGCTCCTGCTTTGCGCTGCCGCAGTAGAACATCTCCACGCGGCTGGTGGCCAGCAGCTCACGGTAGTGGTTGAACAGCTTGTGATTGTTGATCTTCGCGGCGGATTCCTCGTCGCCCAGACGCAGCACGCCGTAAGGCTCTCCGGCGCACATCTCCTGCATCAGCCGCACGTCGGCCCAATCCTGCTTGTCGTTGCGGATGGCCCGAATGGCGTCGATCAGGTTCTGCTTTTCGCTGTCCACATACTCCGCCAGAAAGCGGCCGTTGCGGGTCACGGGGTCAAGAAACAGCTCGCCCAGCAGGTCGGACACCGGCTCCAGCAGCTTTTCTCCCGCCGGGGCAAAGGCGTCATCGATCACGGAAGCCACAAAGCCGATGCACTGGCGTTCGCCCTTCTTGCGAACGGTATAATCGATCTGCGCGCCGTACAGGGTGTCCAGCGCGGCGGACAGGCTCTCCATATCCGGGCAGCGCATGGTGCCGCGGCGCAGCACCGCCGGAAGCAGCGCGTTGGCGGAGGCCGTCTCCTTGCTCAGCGGCGTCACCAGATGGGCGCTGAGAACGCTTGTTTTGAATTTACTGGCAGGCAGATATGTCAGGAAAACATTCTGCATAATTTCTGTTCTTCGCTCGTACACAGTAAACCTCCCAATACATATATAAATACAGCATATAGTATATACCAATCGTGTCAGAAAGAAAAGAAAAAAATCATAGGAATTGTAAGATTACGGTTGACGAATCCGCTTCGCTACTATATAATAACGCATAGATAGTGAATATTTTAACATACTCTTTATACTCTCTCCAGAAAGGGGTGGCCGCACATGACTGCCGCGCAACGACGCACCGCCATCTATAAGCAGTTGACCGCCGCTCAGACGCCTATCAGCGCCACCGCGCTGGCCCAGCAGTTTTCCGTCACCCGGCAGGTAGTGGTGGGCGATATCGCCCTGTTGCGGGCCGAGGGCCACAGCATCACCGCCACGCCCCGGGGCTATATGATCCCCGCCGAGACGGGGCTGCGCCGCACCATCGCCTGTCACCACAGCGGCGAGGACACGCAAAAGGAGCTGTTCGCCATGGTGGACTGCGGCTGCACGGTGGTGGACGTGATCGTGGAGCACCCGGTGTACGGCCAGCTGACCGCGCCGCTGGCTCTGTCCAGCCGGTACGATGTGGAGCAGTTCATCCATCGGATGAAGACCTCCCACGCCCAGCCCATCAGCGCATTGACCGGCGGCGTACATCTGCACACCCTCTCCTGCCCCAGCGAGGCGGTATTCGCCCACCTGAAGGAAACGCTGGCCGACATGGGCATGCTGTACGACGCCAACTGAAAAACACCGCTATTGACAAATCCCATAACTTGTTTATAATGGAGTAGACATGTGTCTTGACACATGTCTACTCCATTAGATTTTTCGGGATTATGAGGTACATACTATGGAAAAAGTCCGGGCATTTCTGGCGCGGAAGAACATCACCTTCTCCGCCAAGCGCTATTTTATCGACGCCATGTCCGCCATGGCGCAGGGCCTGTTCTGCACGCTGCTGGTGGGCACCATTCTGGACACCATCGGCAAGCAGTTCGGCATCGGCTTTCTGACTGACACATTTCTGACCATCAAGCAGGGTGACGTGACCTTCTATTACACCATCGGCGGTTTCTGCTCGCTGATGGTGGGCCCGGCCATGGCCGTGGCCATCGGTAAGGCTCTGGAGGCCCCTCCGCTGGTGCTGTTCTCCCTCATCACCGTGGGCTTTGCCACCAATGTTCTGGGCGGAACGGGCGGCCCGCTGGCCGTGTTCTTTGTGGCGATTCTGGCCGCCGAGGTGGGCAAGGCCATCAGCAAAGAGACCAAGATCGACATTCTGGTGACGCCCATCGTCACCATTCTGGCCGGCATCGGCTTTGCGGCGCTGGTGGCGCGGCCTATCGGCACAGCAGCTACCTCCGTTGGTGACGCCATCAAGTGGGCCACCGAGCTGCAGCCCTTCTTCATGGGCATTCTGGTGTCCGTCATCATCGGCGTGGCGCTGACGCTGCCCATCTCCTCCGCCGCCATCTGCGCCAGTCTGGGACTGACGGGTCTGGCGGGCGGCGCTGCCGTAGCGGGCTGCTGCGCCCAGATGGTAGGATTCGCCGTCATGAGCTTTCGGGAGAACCGCTGGGGCGGTCTGGTGGCCCAGGGCATCGGCACCAGTATGCTGCAAATGGGCAACATCGTCCGCAATGTCCGCATCTGGATCCCCCCTACGCTGGCCTCCGCCGTTACCGGCCCCATCGCCACGTGTTTGTTCAAGCTGCAAATGAACGGCTCGCCGGTGTCCTCCGGTATGGGCACCTGCGGCTTCGTGGGACAGATCGGCGTGTACACCGGCTGGCTTAATGACATCGCCAGCGGCACGAAGGCCGCCATCACCGGCTTTGACTGGATGGGTCTGATCCTGATTTCCTTCGTTCTGCCCGCCGTGCTGACGTGGCTGTTCGCCATCCCCCTGCGGAACTGGGGCTGGATCAAAGACGGCGACCTGAAGCTGGATCTGTAAGGCAGGATAAACCATTTGACAAACTGCGGCCCATTGCCTATAATGGCAATAGAATTGAATCTGGTTGAGTGCCCCGTCCGCCGCAAAAAAGGCGACAGGGAGAATAGAAAATCGGGTGCAAATCCCGAACGGTGCCGCCGCTGTAATCGCGTAGGTATCACACAGGTGAAAGCCGGCCATCGGGCAGCCGAGAAGGCGTGTGATGCTGTGGATGCGTAAGTCAGAAGACCTGCTCAACATGTTCGCCGCACGGTACGCAGCATACCGCAGGCGGCAGTCAACACGGAAAAACGGCCGTGGCAATGAAGCTTCATTGCCACGGCTTTTCTCTGCCCATTCCACCACGAAAGGAGGCCCGCATCATGTCCGATACCTTTTCCCGCTATCATCCGGTGGTGAATTTTCTGTTTTTCGCGCTGGTGCTGGTGTTCTCCATGGTGCTGATGCACCCGGTGTGCCTGCTGATCTCCCTGTTGGGCGCGGTGCTGTACGTCATTCAGCTCAACGGCCGCAAGGGTCTGCGGCTCAGCCTGAGGATCGCCCTGCCGGTGATGCTGCTGGCGGCCCTAGTGAACCCCGCCTTCAACCACGCGGGCATGACCATTCTGACCTATCTCCCCACCGGCAATCCCCTGACGCTGGAGAGCATCCTGTACGGCCTTGCGGCGGGATGCATGCTGTGCGCCGTGCTGCTGTGGTTCGTGTGCTACAACCGCGTTCTCACCTCTGATAAGTTTGTCTACCTCTTTGGCCGGGTGATTCCCGCCCTGTCGCTGGTGCTCAGCATGACGCTGCGGTTCGTCCCCCGGTTCAAACAGCAGATGGACACCGTGCGGCAGGCCCAGTTCTGCATCGGGCGGGACGCCAGCAGCGGCAGTGTGTGGCAGCGGGCGAGGAAGGCCGTTACCATCTTCTCCATCATGGTGACTTGGGCTCTGGAAAACGCCATCGAGACCGCCGACAGCATGAAAAGCCGGGGCTACGGCCTGAAGGGCCGCACCGCCTTCTCCATCTTCCGCATGGAGGAGCGGGATCGCTATGCCCTGCTGTGGCTGGGCTTCTGCGGCGTGTATCTCACCTGCGGCGCTATGGCCGGAGGACTGAAATGGTGGTACTTCCCGGCGCTGACAGGCGTGCTGATTCAGCCCATGACCACCAGCTTTTATCTGGTGTATCTGGCCTTGTGTCTGACGCCGGTGATCTTGGACAGAAGGGAGGCGCGGATGTGGCGCTGTTCACCATTGAAAACCTGACATTTTCCTACCCGGAGCAGACCGTCCGTGCCATCGACGACCTGACGCTGACGGTGCCGGAGGGCGCGTTCGTGGTGCTGTGCGGCCCCTCCGGCTGCGGCAAGTCCACGCTGCTGCGGCAGTTGAAGCCTGCGCTGGCCCCTCACGGCGTCCGGTCGGGCCGCATCCTGTTCCGGGATACGCCGCTGGAGGACGTGGACGCGCGGACACAGGCCGCCCGCATCGGCTTTGTGCAGCAGTCTCCGGAAAACCAGATCGTCACTGACAAGGTGTGGCACGAGCTGGCTTTCGGGCTGGAGAGCTTGGGCGAGGACACCCCCACCATCCGCCGCCGCGTGGCGGAGATGGCGTCGTTTTTCGGCATCGAGGGGTGGTTTCATAAGGACGTGACGGAGCTGTCCGGCGGCCAGAAGCAGCTTTTGAATCTGGCATCCGTCATGGCCATGCAGCCGGACGTGCTGATCCTGGACGAGCCCACCAGCCAGCTTGACCCCATCGCCGCGTCGGACTTTCTGGCGGTGCTGGGCAAGATCAACCGTGAGCTGGGCACCACCGTCCTGCTGACGGAGCACCGCTTAGAAGAAGCCTTCCCCCTGGCCACCACCGTGGCGGTGATGGACGGTGGGCGGCTGCTGTGTACCGGAACGCCCGCGGAGGTGGGCCAGCGGCTCAAGGCCATGAGCCACCGGATGTTTCTCGCCATGCCCGCCGCCATGCGCATCTGGGCGGCGGTGGAGTCCGACGCGCCCTGCCCCGTCACCGTGCGGGAGGGTCGGGATTTCCTACAGGAGTTTGCATCCCACAAGCCCCTGCTGCCGCTGACCGAGGAGCCGAAGCAGCCCAAGCGTGAGCCGGTCATCACCGTAGAGGGCGCGTGGTTCCGCTATGAGGAAAACAGCCCCGACGTGGTAAAGGGTCTTGACCTAACGCTGGGCAGGAGCGAGTTTCTGGCGCTGCTGGGCGGCAACGGTGCGGGCAAGAGCACCACATTGAAGCTGCTCTCCGGGCTGAAAAAGCCCTATCGGGGCGATATTGTGGTGTCCGGCACGTTGGGCATGCTGCCCCAGAATCCCCAGACCTTATTTGTGAAGAAAACCGTCCGCGAGGACTTGTTTGAAATTTTCTCCGGCAGCAAGCTGCCTAAACGGCAACAGGAGGAGCGGGTGGCCCGGATGGTGCAGCTGTGCCGTCTGGACACGCTGCTGGATCGCCATCCCTACGACCTCTCCGGCGGCGAGCAGCAGCGGGCCGCGCTGGCCAAGGTGCTGCTTTTGCAGCCGGAAATTCTGCTGCTGGATGAGCCTACCAAGGGCCTTGACGCGGAGTTCAAGCAGCTGTTCGCAGAAATTCTCCGCGCCTTGCTGGCACAGGGTGTCTCCCTGCTGATGGTGAGCCACGACGTGGAATTCTGCGCCCGGTACGCTCACCGCTGCGCGTTGTTCTTCGACGGCAGCATCGTGACAGAAGCATCTCCCCGTGCCTTCTTCAGCGGCAACAGCTTCTATACCACCGCCGCCAACCGTATCGCCCGGCCTCTGGAGCCCCAGGCGGTAACGGCGGAGGACGTGATGACCGTCTGCGGCGGCCACGTGCCGCCCATGCCGGAGCTTCCGCTGGAGGCCCCGCCCTTGCCGGAACCGGAAGAGGAAACGCCGGACTGGAAACCGAAAAAGCTGCCCCTGTGGCGCAAGGCGCTGGCAGCGGTCAGCGGTGCTGGCGCAATTGCCATCTTCCTGTACGCCGCCAACAGCACAGACCTTTCCAGAGCCGTCACCGCAAGCGGCCTGACGGCATTGGGTGAAAAGCAGTTGGGGCTGTATGCCCTGTTCTGCGTCCTGCTGCTGGTGCTGGCGCTGGCCATCGGGCGGCGCTCCCAGCCGCCGGTGATGGCGCAGATGCCGGTGGAAAAGCGGAAGCTGCCCAAACGCACTGTGGCTATGGCGGTGTCCGCCCTACTGCTGATCCCGGTGACGCTGTTCATCGGCGTGTTCTATCTCCAGCGGCAGCAATACGCCATCGTGTCGGTGCTGGTGCTTTTTGAGTGCATGCTGCCCTTCTTTCTGGTGTTTGAGGGCCGCAAGCCCCAAGCCCGCGAGCTGGTGGTCATCGCCGTGCTGTGCGCCATCTCCGTGGCGGGCCGGGCCGCCTTCTTCATGCTGCCCCAGTTCAAGCCGGTGATGGCCATGACCATCATCTCCGGCGTAGCCCTGGGCGGCGAGAGCGGCTTCCTGGTGGGCGCACTGTCCATGCTGGTGTCCAACATGTTCTTTTCCCAAGGCCCGTGGACACCGTGGCAGATGTTCTGCATGGGCATCATCGGCTTTCTGGCAGGCGTGCTGTTCCGCAAAGGACTGCTGCGCCGCACACGGGGCAGCCTGTGCGTGTTCGGCGTGTTCAGCGCCATCGTGATCTACGGCGGCATCATGAACCCCGCGTCGGTGCTGATGTGGGCCAATACGGAAACACTGACGTGGAAGGTGCTACTGACCTACTACGTCACCGGCTTCCCACTGGACTGCGTTCACGCCGCCGCCACTGCCTTCTTCCTGTGGATCGCAGCGGAGCCCCTACTGGAAAAGCTGGATCGCATCAAGCGGAAATATGGTTTAATGGAATAAAAAATTGGCGGTCTGACGGACCGCCAATTTTTTTATTCCTTACTTGTTTCTGCCTACCATCCGGTCGGCCAGCTCCCACAGGAACATGTGATCCGACCAGTTGGCCACGGCGGCCTTGGCGCTCTCCGTGCAGCGCTCCACCTCCTGAGCGCAGCCGTCCAACCCCAGTACATCTACGAACGTGACCTTGCCCTCCTCCTTGTCGGAGCCAATAGGCTTGCCGAACACGGCGGCGTCGCCCACCACATCCAGCATGTCGTCCCGGATCTGGAACGCCTTGCCGATGCCGTCAGCGTAGGCCAATGCCTGAGAGCGCATGCCCTGATTCATCTTGGCCGCCACGCAGCCCAGCTCCGCCGCGCCGGAGATCATCACGCCGGTTTTCAGGCGGTTCAGCTGGGTCAGCCCCTCGGCGGTGTCCACGTTGTACACCGTGTCCAGCACCTGACCGCCCACCATGCCGTCCGCGCCGCAGGCCTTCACCAGCACCCGCAGCGCCTCCAGCTTGGTGTCGGCAGGCAGCATGGGCGCTTCCAGAATCAGCCGGAACGCCTCCGGCTGCAAGGCGTCGCCCGCCAGAACCGCCAGCGTCTCACCGTAGGCCTTGTGACAGGTGGGCTTGCCCCGGCGCAGATCGTCGTCGTCCATGCAGGGCAGATCGTCATGGATCAGGCTGTAGTTATGCACCAGCTCCAGCGCACAGGCAAAGGGCAGCGCCAGATGCCAGTCGATGCCGCCCAGACGGGCGAACTCCAGCGTCAGCACCGGGCGGATGCGCTTTCCGCCGCCTAAAATGGCATACCGCATGGCCTCGTACAGCTTGCCGTAGGCCACTTCTCCGGTAAACAGGCCGTTCAGATACTTCTCGATGGCCTGCTGATATTCCTGGTATCTCGCTTCGTATTCCATATTATTCCTCGCTTAAAAAATCATTTTCCACCGGCGCACCATCGGGGCCCTTCATCAGCTTGACCACCTGCTGCTCCGCCTTATCCAGTTCTGTCCGGCACTGGGCGATGAGCTTCGTGCCCTCCTCAAACAGCTTCAGAGAATCGCTGAGCGGGGCGTCGCCCTTTTCCAGTTTGCCCACAATCTCCTCCAAACGCGCCATATTTTCCTCAAAAGTTTTTTTCGCCGCCATATGTCAGTCCTCCTTACGGTCAACGGTGCAGTCCAAGGCGCCCTGCCCCAGCCGCACGTGTATCCTGTCGCCTTCCTGTACCTGCTGGCTCGTCCGCAGCACCGTGCCGTCCGCCGCCTGGGCCATGGCATAGCCCCGGCCCAGCACCTTCAGCGGACTGAGGGCGTCCAGCGACGCCGCCAGCGTAGCAAACCGCTGCTGCCGCCGGCTCAGCTGCCGGTGGGCTGTCAGACCCATACGCTGCTGCACGCTGTCCAACTGCATCCGCCGGTCGTCCACAAAGGCCATGGGGTCGGTCAGCACCCGCTTGGACGCCAGCGTTTTCCACTGGGCGTCCGCCTTTTCCAACGTGTTCAGCGCGCCCTGCGCCATGGCGCGGCCCGCGCTGTCCAGCCGCTTCCACAGCTCCGCCTGATCCGGCACGGCGATCTCCGCCGCGTTGGAGGGCGTGGACGCACGGCGATCCGCCACAAAATCAGAGATGGTCACATCCGGCTCGTGCCCCACGGCGGAGATCACCGGGATCTCCGAGGCATAGATGGCCCTGGCCACCCGCTCGTCATTGAAGGCCCACAGATCCTCGATAGAGCCGCCGCCCCGGCCTACGATCAGCACATCCGCCAGCTGCCAGCGGTTGGCGTAGCGGATAGCGCCCACAATCTCCGGCGGCGCCTCCACCCCCTGCACCCGTACCGGCAGCAGCAGCACCTTGGCGATGGGATACCGCCGCCGCAGAATGCGGATCATATCGTGTACCGCCGCGCCTGCCGATGAGGTGACGATGGCGATGCGCCGGGGGTACAGCGGCAGCGGCTTCTTGTGGGCGGGGTCGAACAGCCCCTCCCGGTTCAGCTTGTCCTTTAACTGCTCGAAGGCCACGTACAGATCGCCGATACCGTCCGCCGACAGCGACGTGCAGTACAGCTGATACGCGCCGTCGCGGGGATAGACGCTGATACGTCCTCCGGCAATGACCTGCATGCCGCTCTCCGGGCGGAACCGCAGCCGCCCCGCACTGCTCCGGAACATGACGCAGCGGATGGCGCTCTCGCCATCCTTCAGGGTAAAGTAGTGGTGTCCGGAGGGATAGACCTTGTAGTTGGACAGCTCGCCCCGGATCAGCAGGTCGCCCAGCTGGGGCACGCCATCGATGATGCTTTTGATGTATTGGTTGACTTCCGTCACGCTGAAAACATGCTGTTCCATGTGCGCTCCTCTACGAAAAAGGGCAGGGTCGCCGCCCTGCCCTTCTGTGTTTACTCCTTGACCTCCTGCCGCAGAAAGCTGCCTAGAATGCCGTTGACGAACTTGGCCGTCTCCGGCTCGTCATACTTGCGGGTCAGCTCCACTGCCTCGTTGATGGCGACGCCGTGGGGGATATCCGGCATGTACATGATCTCATACATGGCCAGCCGCATGATGGCGGAGGCCACCAGCGAGATACGCTCGAACCGCCAGCCCTTGGCGTACTTTTCGATATACGTATCCAGTTCGGCGGCATGCTCCGCCACACCAGAAACCAGACGGCGGATGTATTCCTCCTGCTTAGCGTTGGGACGCTGGGCGTACAGCTCACATTCCGGCGCCAGCTCGGCAAATTTCTCCTCCGACAGATACTGGTTCAGGAATTCCCCGATGGGAAGGTCGGTAAAGCTCAGTTCAAACGCCAGATGCATGGCGATCTCACGGGCGGTATTGCGTGTCATATTCTTCTCTCTCTTTTTCGTTTAGTTGAAGCTGATGCCGCCCACGTGGACGTTCACGGCGGATACCGGATAGCCGGTGGTGCTCTCCAGCGCCTGATACACGGCATTCTGCGCCTTCTTGGCCACCTCGCCGATGGTGCAGCCGTAGCGCACCATGATAAATACGTACACCACGATAGCCTCGCCGTCCATTTCCACACGGACGCCCTTGGCCGTCATCTTCTTGCCGCCCATGAAATCCGACACATTGGCGCCCATCAGGCCCGTCACGTCCGGCACCTCCTGCACGGCGGCAGAGGCGATGGAGGCCACCACCTCCTCGGAGATCTGGATGGTGCCCAGCTCCTCCTGATGGGTCATATATTCTTTATTTTCAGGCATAGCGTTTCTATCTCCTTGCAATAAAACTCATTCGTAATGTTCAGTATACCATTTCCCGCCGGAAATTACAACCATAATTTGCGGCGGGAAAAGATGTTTTTGATGTGATGCAGCCCAAAGCCTCCCTCTGACGAGGGAGGTGGCTCGGCGTAAGCCGAGACGGAGGGAGAGACGATAAACACAAGATGTGCGGCAAAACATCAGTCTCGCCCCCAGTCACCTTCGGTGACAGCCCCCTCGTCAGAGGGGGCCTTTGTTTTTCACCCCCCGCCTTGCTCATCATGCCAGCTTTTAATCCGCCTCCATGATTTTGATCTGTCCGGCGGTGTACTGTGTCTCGTTGATGACGATATCCTTGATCTTGGCAACATCAGTGGCCTCAAGGCCGTTTTCCCCCGCGTCCACCACCACGCTGCACGAGTCCGTTCCCATGAACACCACGCAGTCGGCGTAGCCCTTGGCCGTCACCAGGTTTTCGATCTGGGACTCCGCCACCGTGTAGCCCGCCAGCACCTGCAAGGTCTGGCTGGCCTCGTTGCACACCTCCTCGGTGGCATTTTCATCCATCTCCGCCTCCTGTAACATGCTGATGGCGCTGTCACGTGCCTGCTTGCGGCTCAGCCGCGCCGTGGCGAAATAGTCGTTCTCGCTGGCGGCAGCCGCGTCCTCCGCCACCGTTACGCCCTCGCCGTTCTCGTTGACCAGCGTGGCCTGCCCCAGAATTTTGTCCGTCTCCGCCACATTTCCGGCGTATTTCCAGTTCAGATACACCGACGCGCCCACCAGCACCATCACCGCCAGCACCACCGCCGGCCGCTTCCAATTCTTCTTCCACTTCAGCTTCATGTTTTTGCCCTCCTGCTTACCGCTCTATTTTTATTTCCATTGCACTACCGTGATTTTATCGCTGCCCAGTCCAGTCAGCACCGATACCGCCTGCACCACCGCCAGATGAACGCCGCTGTCTCCCGCGCCCTGACACACGATCACCGCGCCCTGATAGACGGGATAGGTCTGCTCCGTCACCACCACGTCCTCATAGCCGCTGCCCCGGTTCAGCGTCACCACATCCCGCTCCTGCCGCGCCTCCGTGTCTCGCAGGCTGTCGCTGCGGTTTTCCGCCAGCTGTAAAGAGGAACCGCTTTTCAGTGTCAGCATCACCTGCACCTGTCCCACGCCACGAATACGGCCCAGCACCTGCTCCATTCGCCGCTCCGTTTCCGCCAGCGAGTAACCTTCTGACACGTTGACAGGCTCTACCGTGTCCTGCTGCTCCCCCTTTCCGGAGGGCAGCAGCATCAGCACCACGCCCACCAGCACCACCAGTGCCACGTATTTGTACTTTTTTACATAGGATATGAGCTTCTCCTTCGCCATATGCCTCACTCCGTTTCCCGCCAGCGCTGATGCGCCTCATCTATGCCAAGATCCTCCGCGATGATCCGCGAGAGCGCCGCGTTCTTTGGGATATCCATTGTCACCTCCACCGGAAACGGTACGCCGTCCTGAAGCTGGCACGTCACCTCCGGACTGCATGTCAGTCCCAGCTCCGCCGCTTTTTCTGAAATATATGCGACGGTCTCCTGCTGTATGATGACTTCCATCTCCTGCTGGTTGGCGGCGGTATAGTCGTCGGTCTGCTGCTGGATGGTACGCTCCCATTCCTCGTAGCCCACCTGTAGGCCGTTCAGGTCCAGCGCCAGCAGCGGGCGGATCACCACCAGCAGCATGATAAGGCCGCCGGTACACTTTGCCACCGTCAGCAGCGCGCCCTTCGGCACCAGCGCGTACAGCAGCGCCAGCGCCATGGCCGCCGCCACGATACCGAATAACCATGTCCGAAACAACGTCATGAAACCACCACCGATACAGAAGATGTAATGGAGATCAACAGCAGCAGCGCACAGCTGCCCACCATGCCCAGCACCAGGCCGAAGGCGCTGCCCAGCGCGTCGATCAGCTCCACCAGCGTGCCGTTTCCGGCGGTTCCCGCCAGAAAGGCCGTCACCTTGTACAGCAGATACTGCACCGCCATGTGCAGAAAGGGCGTCAGGCAGGTGGCCAGCACCGCCAGCATTCCGAATACGCCCAGAGAGTTTTTCAAAAGGCCGGCTCCGGACAGCACGCTGCCGCTGGCCTGTGAGATAATGCCGCCCACCACGGGGACTGCCGTGGAGATGACGGAGCGGGTCATTTGCAGCACCAGCGCGTCCGCCGAGGTAGATGCCGCGCCGGTCAGCGTCAGGTATCCGGTGAACAGCACCAGCGAGCCGGTCAGCGCCCACGTGACCACCTTCTTGATCCCGGCGGCAATGCGCTTCAACGGCTCCCCCGGCAGCATGGCCCCGGCAGCGGCTGACGCCACATAGAAATACACCAGCGGCAGCAGCACGTTCCGGATCAGCGTCAGCAGAAGATTGGAGAAAAACACGGTGGCGACCTGCCGGGCCGACGCCGACACGATACCGCCGCTGGCCGCCACCGCTGCCGCCAGCGTAGGCAGCAGCGCTTTGCCCAGCACGTCCAGCTGCTCCATGGTCTCCGTGCCGGATCCGATCATGGTCTGTACGTCTCCCGCCGCCGTCATGGTAATGACCAGCACAAAGGCCAGCGGCGTGAAATTGGCCATCAGCGGATGGCCCGCCGCCTGAAAGCTGCCCTCCGCCACGCCGTACAGCAGCACTGCGCCCAGCAGCACCACCATCACCCGCACGCTGCTTCGCACCTCTGCGGTCAGCAGCGTCCACGCCTTGTTCCACAGCTTGGCCGCCCCGGCGGACAATGTGCCGCTGTCGGCAGTGTCATCGTCCAGCTGCTCCAGCAGGTCACGGGCATCAGGTGGCAGGGCATCCTCCACATTTTCCGGCAGCGCTGCCCATGCAAAAACGGTACATAAACCCAGGATATACACCCCAATAACAGCGGTTATCAACCCTTTTTTCACAGCAACCCCTCCAGCATCTGCCATGCCGCCCGGAACAGGGGAAGCGCCACCAGAATGGCGGCGAAGGCGCCCGCCATTTCCACCAATCCCGCCATAGCGCCCTCCCCCGCGTCCCGGCACAGTGCGCCGCCGGTACGGCTGATGAGAGCAATGCCCACCGTTTTCAGCAGCGGCACAAACAGCTCCGCCGACAGGCCGCCCCACTCCAGCAGCTCCCGCAGGAAAGTGACGACCTCCTCCAGTCCCTTGGTCAGCGCCGCCAGCACGCCAAGACAGACCGCCAATGCCAGCAGCAGCGCCATGTCAGGGCTTGTCTTTTTCAGCAGTACCGCCAGCAGGGCACCCACCAGACAGACCGCCACGATCCTTGCCGCCGTGTCCATCACAGCGAGAACAGCTGCTTCACCAGATCGAACAGGTCGCTGATCTGCTGCAAGAGCATCATCAGCACCACGATCAGCCCTGCCAGCGTGGTCAAAAGCGCCTGCTCGTCCCGGCCGGAGCGCACCAGTATCAGATTCAGCACCGCCACCAGAATGCCGATGGCCGCTATTTTGAAGATCAAATTTACATCCATACCGCTATCCTCAAATCAGTAAAATAATCAGCAGTCCCGCCGCCGACAGCACGCCTGCCAGCCACAGCTTCGCCGTCTGCCGCTGCTCCTCGCCGCGTTGGCGGCAAAGCTGCTTCAGCTGTCCCGCGGTGTACAGCAGCCCATTCGTCAGCTTTTCCTCGTCTCCGGTCAGCTCCAGCGCCGTCATCCATTCCGCGCCGAGGGACAACCTGGAAAACACACTGTGCCACGCCTGCGGCAAGGTCTGGCCCTCCCACATCCGCTCTGTTATCCGGTGGAAATACGGCCCGGCCAATGGATAGCGCTCCAGCGCCGCCAGAATATCCGGCAGCGGGCGGCGCTGCCAGCGGATGGCGGCGGCCATGGCGTCCAGCGCGGCGGCCAGCTCCCGCAGCAGCGCCGTCTGCCGCCGCCGTGCCCGCAGACGGGCCAGCACGAACCACAGCGCCGCCGCCAGCACCAGCGCCGCGCCCAACAGCTTCCCCATCACAGCGCCGTCACCTCATACCGGCGCTGGCCGTCCCAGCGGGTGATGGTCACGGCCCTTTCAAACACCCTCAGCTTCAGCAGCTGGGCAAACAGAGGCTTGCGTTTTAATTCCGCCACATCGGCGGCGTGAATGGTGGCCAGCAGCGCCACGCCGCAGTTGGCGGCGGCAGCCATGGCAAACAGATCCTCCCGCACTGTGATCTCGTCCACAGCGATGATCTGGGGATTGGCGGCACGCAGCAGAATAGGGATGCCCAGCGCCTTGGGACAGCCGTCCAGCACATCCGTATGGCAGCCCACCGCCAGCTGCGGCGTTCCGTGGTGCATGCCCGCTACCTCACCCCGCTCGTCCACCACCGCCATGCGCTGGGCGGGGCGATCCTCCGCGCCGTCGGACAGGCTGCGGATCATATCCCGCAGCAGTGTGGTCTTGCCCAGCCCCGGCGGCGATAAAATCACTGTGGAGCGGAACCGGCCATCCTCCCACAGCTGCGGCAGCACCGGAGCGGATACGCCCTCCTGCTCCCGGCCAATGCGAATGCAGATAGAGGACAGGTCGCGCAGGTTGCGGCTGTCGCCCTCCCGCACCACCGCCGTGCCGCACACGCCGATACGGAAGCCGCCGGGCGCCGTCAGATAGCCCTGCCCCAGCGTATCGGAGACGGCATAGCGGGAATAGCCCGTTGCCATATCGCACAGCTGCTCCAGATCGGTCTGCGCCACACGGGGGATCGGCTGCTCCTGCGAGGGCCACACCTCCCCCTCTGGCAGCAGCACCGTCATGGGCTGTCCGGCTCGCAGCCGCAGCTCCTCCGCCCGTGCCTTCTGGTGATCCGGCAGCTGCCGGGCCAGCCGCTGCCATTTGGCAGGCAGCAGCAGTGCCGCCTGTTCATACCGTGAGATCGCGTACCGCTCGTCCATCTGACCACTTCCCTGTCGTTTGTTATTGGATACTCCACTGTATGAGGAGCGGGACAAGGTTATGACAGCAAAAAAACACGCCCCGGCCAAATGGCCGGGGCGGGGTTGAGTATATGATGTTATGATTCATCCAATTGGCAGCCGCAGTTAGGACAATACCGGGGAAGCCCGCCCTTTGTGTTCAAACGGGCGTGACATTGAGGACAACGGCAGTATTTGTCATATTGGATACAGCCATAGACCACGATACCGATAGCTGCAATGCCGATCATCCACAGTCTGGTCAGCAGACTCAGCGCACATAGCGCACCGCCGACCGACATACAGCTCAAATAGACTCTGCCGCTTCTTTTGTAGTCCATTCCATGTCCTCCTTATCTGCCCGTGCAGCGGGCGGACAGAGTCGTCCGCCCCTACGCAGCGCTTTCCGGTGGTGCGGTTTTTTATTGGACAGAGCGTTTCCGCTTTGCGGCACACCACGCCAGCAGCATGGCGGCATAACCCAAAATCAGGTAAGCAGCGGCGTAGAGCACAAACGCCATTTCTGCCATGGTGAAGAACACCCACGTGCCCAGCAGGAACAGCGCGGCGAATAGCACCGGCTGGAACCACGCCATGCGGACATTGCCGCCGGAGAACACCCCCAGCAGAACCGCCGTGATGGGATTCACCGCGAAAAACAGCAGGAAGATGACGGCCATGCCGTTGTCACCCTTGGCAAACGTGACGGCAAGCCACGGCAGCAGCAGCGCCACCAGTGCGGCGATCAGCAGAGGGATGATGGTGCGTTTCGTCATAGCGTCCTCCTTATCCCCCGTACAGGGCGGTAACCAACTGGGAATAGACCTGTTCCGGGTTCTTCTGGAACCGCTGGGCAAGATCCTCCGCCATCTCCTTTGTGGCGACCATCAGCTGCAGGCGCATAACGTTATCCACATCGTCGTTGAGGTTCAGCTCCACGGTATAGGTACCGTTCTCCCGGCGCTCCACGGTGGAGCGTACCTGTGCGCGGCGAATCAGCTCCTGCCGGTGGGCGGCGATCAGCTTGTCCGCCTTCAGCCGCACGGAGAGGGGCAGGCTGGACTTGCAGATCTCGCTGTTTTTCAGTCCCTTGGGGGTGATAACATACTGCTGATGCTCGTTCAGGCGCAGATGATCCGTTTTGACCAGTTCGCTGAGACACTGGGAAAAATCGAAATAATCAATGCCGTCGTCGATCATGGTGAGAGCCTGCACATCGCTCAGCGGCATTGGCTCGGCCACACCCGCCGCCACGTACAGGATCAGGAATTTGATCTCCAGCTTGTCGCGGATAAATCCGACACTCATGCTATCACGCTCCCTTCTTCGTTTATCATACGGAAAATTCTCCCATTTGTCAACCTTGCCGTTCCCGCACCACCACATTGGCATCGCCCAGCCATTGGCGGCATTCCGCCAGCAGCGCGGGGTGGCACAGGCATTTGCCCGCCATCAGCTTTCCCGTATCGGCAAGGCGGATCTTCACCGGCGATTCCCCCTCGAACATGGTCATCACCAGACGGATATGGCGGAACTCCACGCTGTCCAGACTGGGAACGCGCAGGAAAAGGGCGGCGTTTTTCGGCTCCTGGGGCTTTGCCGCCACTGGCGGCAGATTCTCGGTATTCAGGGGATAAATGGTGTCGCACATGATCTGTGGCGGCTTTTCGTCCCGCACCGACAGACGGCCCTTTACCACCACCGGCGTGTTGACCGCCATATAGCTGCCGCACTGGTCGATGGTGCGGCTGAAGCACAGCAGTTCGATGGCCGCCGCCTCATCCTCCACCACCACATAGGCCATGAGAGAATTGTTCTTTGTGGTGCGGGTCTTGCTGGAGGTGACGATGCCCGCCACGGTGACGTTCTGGCCGTCGGCAAAGCGGGTGGGGCCGTCCTCGTCATTGAAGTCCGCCAGGATGTCGTGGATCGGCAGCGCGCCTGCCGCGTGGGCGGCGGCACGGTAGTCATTCATGGGGTGGCCGCTGAGGTACAGGCCCGTGGTCTCCTTCTCCATGAACATCCGCTCTGTGGCGGAGTACTCCGGAATATCCGGCAGCGGAATGGCCGAGGGATGGCCGCCGCTGCTGCCGCCGGTCATGCTGAACATGTCCAGCTGTCCTTCCACATTGACCTTGCGGCTGTTGGCGATGGCGTCCAGCACCTTTTCATAGATCTGCATCAGCTGGGAGCGGTAGGCTCCCAGACCGTCAAAGGCACCCGCCTTGATAAGATTCTCCACGGCCCGCTTGTTCATATCGCCGCAGTCAAACATCCGCTCGCAGAAATCCTGAAACGACTGGAACGCGCCGCCGCTCTCCCGCTCCCGCACCAGTGCGCGGATGAAGCCCCGGCCGATGTTCTTGATGGCCACAAGGCCAAAGCGGATGCCGTCCTCCTCCACGGTAAAGCCGTCGTGAGAGCGGTTCACATCAGGCGGCAAGAGCCTGATATCGCAGTTGCGGCACTCGGCGATGTACTCGGACACCTTGTCGGAGTTGTCCAGCACCGAGGTCAGCAGCGCCGCCATATACTCCTTGGTATAGTGGCACTTGAAGTACGCCGTCTGATAGGCCACCACCGCGTAGCTGACGGCGTGAGCCTTGTTGAAGGCGTAGTTGGCGAAGTCGTAGATCTCATCATAGATGGCCTGCGCGGTGGCCTCCGGAATGCCGTTGGCTACGCAGCCCTTGATATTCCGGGCCGCGTCGCCGTGGAGGAAGGCTTCCCGCTCCCGTTCCACGTCCTTGGCCTTCTTCTTGGACATGGCGCGGCGCACCATGTCCGCCTGTCCCAGCGAATAGCCCGCCAGCTCCTGAAAGATCTTGATGACCTGCTCCTGATAGACGATGCAGCCGTAGGTGCCCGACAGGATGGGCTTCAGCGACGGGTGCTTGTACGTCACCAGCTTGGGATCGTGCTTGCAGGCGATGAACCGGGGGATGGATTCCATAGGGCCGGGACGGTACAGGGCTATGATGGCGGTGATATCCTCGATGGACTGGGGCTTCAGGCCCAGACACACGCCGGTCATGCCGGTGGATTCCATCTGGAACACGCCGGAGGTGCGGCCCTCCGTCAGCATGCGGAACACCTCCGGATCGTCCATGGGGATCTTCTCCATGTCGAAGTCCGGGGTGTGGCGGCGCACCATCTTTACCGCGTCGTCCAGCACCGTCAGGTTCCGCAGGCCCAGAAAGTCCATTTTCAGCAGGCCCAGTTCCTCCAGCGTGATCATGTTGTACTGGCAGACGATGGACTCGTCGTTGCGGGCCAGCGGCACATATTCATACACCGGCAGGCGGGTGATGACCACGCCTGCGGCGTGGGTGGATGCGTGGCGGGGCATGCCCTCCAGCGCCTTGGCGGTGTCGATGAGCTTCTTCACGCGGGGGTCGCTGTCGTACAGGTCGGACAGCTGCTTGCTGAGCTTCAGGGCGTCGTCCAGTGTGATGTGCAGTGCGCCGGGGCCGGACGGCACCAGCTTGGCCACCACGTCCACCTCGGCATAGGTCATGTTCAGGGCGCGGCCCACGTCCCGGATGGCGCCCCGGGCGGCCATGGTGCCGAAGGTGACGATCTGGGCCACATGGTCATCGCCGTACTTGCGGCGGACGTACTCCACCACCTCGCCCCGTCGGGTATCGCCGAAGTCCATGTCGATATCCGGCATGGACACGCGCTCCGGGTTCAGGAAGCGCTCGAAATACAGCTGATACTGCATAGGGTCGATATCGGTGATATGCAGGCAGTAGGCCACCATGGAGCCTGCGGCGCTGCCTCGTCCGGGGCCAACGGGAATGCCCGTCTCACGGGCATAGCGCACGAAGTCCGACACGATAAGGAAATAGTCGGTAAAGCCCATTTTCTCGATCATGTCCAGCTCGTATTCCAGCTGCTGGCGGTAGGATGCCTTTTCCTCGCCGTAGCGGCGCTGGAAGCCCTCGGCGCACAGCTTGCGGAGATACGTGGGGGAATCGTAGCCGGGCGGCAGCTTGAATTCCGGCAGATGGTACTTGCCAAAGGTGAATTCCAGCTGGCAGCGGTCGGCGATACGCTGGGTGTTTTCCACCGCGTCGGGATAGCCGGAGAACAACTCCTCCATCTCCTGCGTGGAGCGGAGGTAGAAGTTCTGGGGCTGATAGCGCATGCGGTTCTCATCGTCCACGGTCTTGCCGGTCTGGATGCACAGGAGAACGTCGTGGCTCTCGGCGTCCTCTTTCCGGAGATAGTGGGCGTCGTTGGTGCAGACCAGCGGGATACCCGTCTCGTTGTGCATCCGCAGCAGGGCGCGGTTAACGATGGTCTGGTCGGGAATGCCGTGATCCTGCAGCTCCAGATAGAAGTTGCCCTCCCCCAGAATGTCCCGCATTTCCAGCGCGTAGGTCTTGGCCCCGTCGTAATCGCCGTTGATGATGCGACGGGGGATCTCACCGGCCAGACAGGCGCTGAGACCGATCAGACCCTCGCTGTGGGCGCGGAGCAGGTCAAGGTCGATACGGGGCCGGATGTAGAAGCCCTCGATATATGCCTGAGACACCATATAGGACAGGTTGCGGTAGCCCGTCTCGTTTTTGCACAGCAGCACCATATGGCGGGACTCGGTATCAAACTCATGCTGCTTGTCAAAGCGGGTACGGCGGGCCACATACACCTCGCAGCCGATGACGGGGTGGATCCCCTCCGCCTTGCAGGCCCGGTAAAAGTCGATAGCGCCGTACATGGCGCCGTGATCCGTAATGGCGCAAGCAGTCTGCCCCATCTCCTTGACCAGCTTCGGCAGGTCACGGATGCGGCAGGCACCATCCAGAAGGCTATACTCCGTATGGACATGGAGGTGGGCAAAGGACATTACCGCGCCTCCAATTCGTCCAGCATGTCGCTGAGCAGCTCCACGCCGGACACCACCAGCAGGCGGCAATGCTGGGTCACGCCCAGCTCCTGTGCGGTGGGAGTGCCCTCAATGTCCTTCTCCGCCAACAAATCATGGCAGTCCAGCTTCCGGAACCGCTCGGTAAACCGGCGCTGGAAGTCCTGCGTCAGCTGGGTGGAGCGCTTTTTGCCATCGGGGCCGTTCTCCAGCGTGGCGGGATAGGCCGTGCCCAGCACCACCGCCGCGGCGTTGACCACGCCGCAAACGCCGCCGCAGCGCAGACCGCCGCCAAAGCCGCTGGCAACAGCCATGCTCTGCTGCTCCGTCAGGCCGGTGACGTCCGTAAAGGCCAGCAGCACCGCCTGTCCGCAGTTGAGACCCTTCTCATGAAATTCCTTCGCTCTCTGGCATCGTTCCAGTTTCATCATAGCTTTCGTGCCTCCTCCATGATCTTTCGTATCCGATGGTTCAAACAGGATTTGCTGATGGGGGGATCGAACAGCGCCGCCAGCTGGGCCAGCGGCAGCTCCGGGTTCTGCATCCGCAAACGGGCCGTTTCCTGTATTTTTTCCGGCAGCTTGTCCAGCTGTCCGGCGCTTTCCAGCTTTTTGATGGCTTCCTGCTGGGCGGCCACCGCGTCCAGCGTCTTGTTGACGTTGGCCATGTCGCAGTTCATGGCCCGGTTGGCGCCGTTGCGGATCTCCTTGTCCACCTTGGCGGTCATGATCTCGGTAGCGGCCACCGGTGCGCCCAGCGTGGTCAGCAGATCTTCGATATGCTCGGACTGCTTGAAGTAGATGACGGCGCTGCCGCCCCGCATGACGCTGCGAGGCAGGAAGCCCATCTCCTGCAAAAGCGCCGACACCTCGCGGCTGGCCTGCACGTGGGAGGTGGACAGCTCCAGATGATAGCGCTTTTCCGGGTCGGTGACACTGCCGCCCGCCAGGAACGCGCCCCGCAGGAAGGCCGTGCGGCAGCAGTCGTCCTCCAGCAAGGCGAAGTTCACATGCAGCACCAGCGACTGGCGGGGATCGTAGCCCAGCGTGTCCAGAATGCGCCGCAGCTTCTCCGGCTCGGTGATCTGGAAAATCAGCTTGCCGCCGGGCAGGTCGTCCGACGGCAGCCGGTCGAACTTCACATTGAACGCCCGCTGGAACAGCCGGGGCAGGCGGGCGGCAAACTCCGGATTCTCGGTGATGATCCGCACCTCCTGCATGGTGAAGGTGTTGCAGTACAGCAGCGCGCCGTAGCACTCGGCCCGTGCGCAGCACAGCCGCTGCACCGTGCCCCGGCACAGCTCCGCCTTGGCCTTATAGGAAAAAGATTGCATTGCCGCCCTCCTTGCTATGCAGGGTCTTTGGGTTTATATTCCTCGTAAATGGTCATCAGCTCATGGGCCAGATGACCGGGGTTGTGGCGCACCAGCCCGTTTTCCAGCGCGGCAACAGGCCGGTCGATCAGCTCCACGCCAAGAGCCCGGCACTTCTCCACGTCGTGGCGGATAGGCTCCGCACCCTCCTGCGCGTACCGCAGGGCGATGACCTCCGGGATGGGCGTGGAATTGGTCAGGCACAGCCGGAACAGCCCCGGATAGCTGTGGCTAAACAGCGCCTGTATGTGGTCGGAGACGGTATAGCCCTCCGTCTCCCCCTCCTGGGTCATGACGTTGCAGACGTAAAGCTTCAACGCTTTACTATCCCTGATGGCATCCGCAATTCCGTCCACCAGCAGATTGGGAATGATGCTGGTATAGAGACTCCCCGGCGCCAGCACGATCATGTCGGCGCTATGTATGGCCTCCACCGCCGCGCCCAGCGCCTTGGAATGCTCCGGCAGCAGGCGTACCGACCGGATACGGCAGCCCTGCTCCTTTTTACAATAGAAAATATGGGACTCGCCCAGCACGGTAGCGCCATTTTCAAAGGTGGCCTCCAGCTGGACGTTTTCATTGGTCACCGGAAGCACCCGCCCCGTGATGGCCAGCACCTTGCTGAGACCCGCCACCGCCTTATCAAAGCTGGGCATAATGTCGTTCAGCGCCGCCAGCAGCAGATTGCCCAGACTCTGACCTGCCAGCGTGCCGTCGGCGAACCGGTAGGCCATCAGCTGAGCCATCAGCGGCTCGCAGTTGGCCAGCGATTGCAGGCAGCTGCGGATATCGCCGGGAGCGGCCATACCCAAGTCCTGCCGCAGCATACCGGTGCTGCCGCCGTCGTCCGCCACGGTGACGATGGCGGTGATATTCCGGGTATAGAGCTTCAGACCCCGCAGCAGCGTGCTCAGTCCCGTGCCGCCGCCGATGCCCACGATCTTCGGCCCCTGTTCAGGGGGGATATGATATAAGTTATGCCGCATAAAGCATCACGTTCTTTCCGATTTTTGCCCGTCAGCGGGAGATATCCCGATGGCTCTCCGTCACGGCGAAGCCGGCGGCGGTCAGCTTTTGTGCCAGCGCGTGAGCCACCGCTACACTGCGGTGATGGCCGCCTGTGCAGCCCACGGAGATCACCAGCACCGTCTTTCCCTCGGCGTTATACTGGGGCAGCAGGAACAGCAGCAGCTTCTCCAGCTGCGCCATGAATTCCTGTGTCTGGGGAAAAGAAAATACGTAATCCCGCACCGCAGCGTCCAGCCCCGTGCCGTTTTTCAGCTCCGCCACATAGTAGGGATTGGGCAGGAAGCGCACGTCAAACACCAGATCGGACTCCAGCGGCAGGCCGTGCTTGAAGCCGAAGCTCATCACGTCCACGTGAAGCCCCTGACGATCCCGCTCCCGGCCAAACAGATCCAGCAGCTCGCTGCGAAGCTTCCCCACCGAGAAGGAGGAGGTATCCACCACGTAATCCGCGTGATCCCGCACCGGCTGGAGCATCTGCCGCTCCAGCATTACCGCCTGCTCGATGCCGCGCCCCTCCGCCGACAGAGGATGGGCGCGTCGGGTCTCCTTATACCGGTTGATGATGGCGGCGGTGTCCGCGTCCAGAAACAGCAATCGGCAGTCCACATTCGTGCGCTTCAGCCGCTCCAGCGTGGCGATCAGCAGGTCGAAGGGTTCTCCCGCCCGCACATCGTACACCAGCGCCACCCGGTCATAATGACCGTGAGACGAGATGCAGAAATCGGCGAACTTCACCATCATCTCCGCAGGGAGATTATCCACGATGTAGTAGCCGATGTCCTCCAGAATAGAGGCGGCGCGGCTTTTGCCGCTGCCGCTCATACCGGTAATGATAAGCAATTCCATAGCGTCCTCCGTCAGTCCACCACGCGCACTTCCGGCTCCAGCGTCACGCCGGAGCGCTCCTTCACCCGCCGCTGTACCTCCGCCATCAGCGCCAGCACATCGGCGCAGGTGGCGCCGCCCACGTTGATGACAAAGCCCGCGTGTTTTTCCGACACCTGCGCGCCGCCGACGGTCAGGCCTTTGCAGCCCGCTTCCTCGATCAGACGGCCCGCGAAGTGGCCCTCCGGCCGCTTGAAGGTACTGCCCGCACTGGGATATTCCAGCGGCTGAGACGCCCTGCGGCGGGACATCAGGTCATCCATGCGGCTGCGGATGGCGGCGCTGTCGTCCTTTTCCAAAGCAAATTCCGCGTGGAGCACCACCGCGCCGGGGTACTCCATCAGCAGGCTGTGGCGATAGCCGAAAGCCATATCGGCGCAGCTGAGGGTCTTGATGCCCTCGTCGGGGAACAGTACCGTCACGCTGTCGATGACCTGCGCCATCTCGCCGCCGTAGGCGCCCGCGTTCATGCATACGCCGCCGCCGACGCTGCCGGGGATGCCGTGGGCAAATTCCAGCCCCGCCAAGCCCTGCTGGCAGGCGAAGTTGGCCACACGGGCCAGCGTCGCGCCTGCGTCGGCTCTGACGCGGCCTGCGTCGCTCAGGCAGACGCCCGCCATGTCGCGGGTATTGACGATCAGGCGATCCACCTCGCCATCCGGGAACAGCACATTGGTGCCGTTGCCCAGCAGGAACGGACGTGCGCCGCATTGGTCGGCAAAGTTCAGCAAAAGCACCAGCTGCTCGGCATTTTGGGGAAAGGCCATTCGCCTAGCAGGACCGCCGATGCGGAAAGAGGTGTGCTTCGCCAACGGTTCCTCCGCCTGAACGGTCAGGTCCGGCAGATAGTCCCGCAGTTTTTCGTCCAATTGCTCATACCAACGCATACAGCGCCTCCTTGTTGTGGGTGTTTCAGATGATCCGCTTGTTCTTCCCCAGCAGCGCCGCGCCGATGATACCGGCGTCGTTGCCCAGCTGGGCCTTGACGATCTTCGTCATTTTATCGTAGTTGCAGGGCAGACTATGAGCCGCTACCTGACGGCGCAGGGGAAGCAGCAGCTGTTCATCCGACTCGTTGCTGACGCCGCCGCCAATGGCCAGCGTGTCAGGCTGGAAGATGTTGATGATGTTCACGATTCCGGCAGTAAGGTAGCGGATATACCGGTCGCAGACCGCCTGCCCCACCGGACAGCCCTGACGGGCGGCGATAAAGGCCGATTGGCCGGACACATGATTGTCGTTTTCGGCGATGACCCGCGCCAGAATGCTGTCGGGGTGCTCCTGCCACGCCTTGGCGGTCTGGCGCTTCAGTGCGTTGGCGGAAGCGTACCGCTCCCAGCAGCCGCGGCGTCCGCAGGGGCACTCCTCGCCATCCATTTCGATGGACATATGGCCCACCTCGCCCGCCATACCGTTGGAGCCGTGGAAGATCTTTCCGTTATGGATGATGCCGCCGCCTACGCCGGTGCCCAGCGTGACGGTAATAAAGCGCTTGCTGCCCCGGCCGCCGCCCACATAGTACTCCGCCAGCGCCGCGCAGTTGGCGTCGTTCTCTATGTACAGGGGCAGGTCGCTGAGCTGGTGGAACAGCCGCCGAAGCGGCACGTTCCGCAGGGGCAGATTGCAGGTATACAGGATGGAGCCGCCCCGGATCTCTACCGCGCCAGGACAGCCCACGCCGATGGAAAAGATATCCGTCAGCTCGCAGCCGAAATCCTTACACAGATCCACGCTCAGCGCGTGGATCGTCCATGCCAGCGCTGCCGGATCGGCGATACCGGCCACCTTCATTTTGCGGGTAGCCAGCAGCTGTCCCGTTTCGTCCACCAGCCCCGCCTTCAGGTTGGTGCCGCCAATGTCAATGCCGATGTATTTCATAAAAGGTCGCTTCCGTTCTGCTGGGTCATGGCGTCCAGCTTACTGTCAAATTGTGTGACGAAATCGCGGCCCGCGTTATAGCCGTATTTGGTCTGGCGGTTCTTCATGGTGGCGATCTCCACGATACCGGCCAGATTTCGGCCGGGCCGCACCGGAATGGTCACGATGGGCAAGGATACGTCCAGCAGCGTGTAGGTCTCCTCGCCCAGCCCCAGACGGTCATAGAACTTGCCGTCCTGCCACTGCTCCAGCTGGATCACCAGATCGATCTCCGTTTCAAACTGCACCGCACCCATACCGAACAGTTGCTTCACATCGATGACGCCCACGCCGCGAATTTCAATATAGTGTCGGATCAGCTCCGGCGCCGTGCCGTGGAGGGTATCGGAAATGCGCTTGATCTCCACCGCGTCGTCAGCCACCAGCTGATGGCCGCGCTTCAGAAGCTCGATGGCCGTCTCGCTTTTGCCGATGCCGCTGTCGCCCAAGATCAGCACGCCCTGACCGTAAATGTTCATCAGCACGCCGTGGCGGGTGATCTGAGGGGCCAGCGCATTATTGAGATAGTCAATGATATGACTGGTGGCGTCCACCGTATCACTGCCGGTGCGCAGCAGGGTGCGGCCATGCTTCTGGGCCATCTCCAGCAACTCGTCGAACACCTCCAGATTCCGGGAGATGATCATAGCGGGAAAGCTGTAGCTCATCAGGCGGTTGAAGACCCGTGTCCGCTCCTCGGTGGTCATGCGGGAGAGAAAGCGCATCTCGCTCTTTCCCAATATCAGCAGCCGCTTGGTGTCAAAATAATCATAAAATCCCACCAGCTGCAGGGACGGACGGAACACGTCCGACACCGTGATAACGCAGGTATCGTAATCTCCGCCTTTGCAGAGGATCTCCATGTGGAAGTATTCAGCCAGCTTCTTGACGCTGGCGGGGGTGCGTCTTACTTTTTCCATGGTGCGCTCCTTCGAAAGTATATTAGAAGTATTATACCGTATCCGCCTGCGTTTCGCAACTTTCCCCCTTGAAAATTTTTTCAGATTTTTGTCAAATAATGCTTGCATTTTGCTGGAACTTCTGGTATGATAACTACTGCTTGCGATAACTGCAAGCACTATGTCACGACAGCAAGGAGGTGCAACGGATGGCTAAGTGCGAGTTCTGCGATAAGGGCGTTACCTTTGGTATCAAGGTTTCCCACTCTCATCGTCGTTCCAATCGTCCCTGGAAGCCCAACGTCAAGCGCGTGAAGGCTTTGATCAATGGTACGCCTCGCCATGTGTATGTTTGTACCCGGTGCCTGCGTTCCGGTAAAGTTACCCGCGCGATCTAACATATGACATGAGCAAAAGCTCTGTGGGAAACCACAGAGCTTTTTTCGTGTCTCAATGAAATCGTCCGCCGTCTGATTTCCGGCCTTCTCTCCCCTGTATTTGTAAATTTTTGTAAAACATGCTGCAATTCACCCGATTCGGCCCTCGTATTTTTCGGGCAGAAGTGCTGTTGACCTTCCGCGAAGCCCGTGTTATAGTATCACCATTCTTTGAAAGGAGCCGAAGCGAAATGGTACAGAAGATCCGCTGCGCAATCGCATATCGATTTTTTACCTATTACTTTTTTACCGAAAAAGTAATAGCGATTTGTGATGCCCGTAACCGGAAATCTGTTTGCCCAATGCTTTGAGCGCCGCTCAAACCAATTGCGTTAAATCAAACCCGTTGTATGGACCCACAAGTCCGTACAACGGGTCTTTTTTTAACCAAAATTCATTTTCAGGAGGATTACACCATGAAAACCAAACGTATCACATCTCTCATTCTCGCCCTCGTGCTGGCGCTGAGCCTGTGTCTGACCGGCTGCGGCAGTCAGGGCGGCGACACCCAGGAGCCCGCCGGAGACAGCACCGGCAGCGACGACGCCAAGTATACCGTCGGCATCTGCCAGCTGGTGCAGCACGACGCGCTGGATGCCGCCACCCAGGGCTTTATCGACGCGCTGAACGAGGCGCTGCCCGGTCAGGTGAAGATCGTGGAAAAGAACGCCTCCGGCGATTCCGTCAACTGCTCCACCATCGTCAACGGCTTCGTGTCTGACGGCGTGGATCTGATCATGGCCAACGCCACTCCCGCGCTGACCGCCGCGGCCTCCGCCACCAGCGATATCCCCATTCTGGGCACCTCCATCACCGCTTACGGCGTGGCGCTGGACATGGATGACTTCACCGGCACTGTGGGCGGCAACATCTCCGGCACCTCCGACCTGGCCGATCTGGAAAAGCAGGCTGCCATGATTACCGAGTGGTTCCCCGAGGCCAAGAAGGTTGCTCTGCTGTTCTGCTCCGCCGAGCCCAACTCCCGCTATCAGATCGAGGAGGTCGCCAAGTATCTGGCTGACGCCGGTATCGAGACCGAGGAATACGCCTTCACCGACACCAACGATGTTGCTTCCGTCGCTCAGGCCGCCTGTGATTATGCCGACGTGATCTACATCCCCACCGATAATACCGCCGCCGCCAACACCGAGGCCATCGCCAATGTGCTGATCCCCGCCGGCGTACCCGCCATCTGCGGTGAGGAGGGTCTCTGCTCCGGCTGCGGCGTAGCTACCCTGTCCATCAGCTACTACGATCTGGGCAAGACCACCGGTCAGATGGCTGCCAAGATTCTGACCGGCGAGGCGGATATCTCCGCCATGCCCATCGAATACACCAACGCTACTCCCAAATACAATCCCACTATCTGCGAAGCGCTGAGCATCACTCCGCTGGACGGCTACACCGCCATCGAGGACTGATCCTCTCCGCTTTCCGGGAAGGCGCGGATAACGCCGCGCCTTCCCCCACTTTGAACGCAAAGGAGCATGACCTATGAGTTTCCTATCCTCGCTGATGAACGCACTGCCCGGCGCTGTCGCGCAGGGTCTGGCCTGGGGCATTATGGCCATCGGCGTCTACATCACCTTCCGTATTCTGGACGTTGCCGACCTGACGGTGGACGGCTCTCTGGCCACTGGCGGCGCTGTGTGCGTGATGCTGATCCGGGCGGGCGTGAACCCGTGGCTGGCGATGCTGTGCGCGCTGGTATCCGGCATGCTGGCCGGTCTGATCACCGGACTTTTCCATACCCGGTGCGGCATCCCCGCCATTCTGGCCGGTATTCTGACGCAGCTGGCTCTGTACTCCATCAATCTGCGGATCATGGGCGGCAAGGCCAATCAGGCCATCAGCGTGGACAAGTACGACCTGCTGCTGAGCCAGCGGTACGTCCGCACGCTGTCGCTGGATAACCCGCTGCCGCTGCTGATCGTGCTGACCGTTGTGATCGTGGCCGCTCTGTACTGGTTCTTCGGCACGGAAAAGGGAAACTCCGTCCGCGCTACCGGCGCGAATCCCCACATGGCCCGTGCGCAGGGCATCAACACCAACGCCAATATCGTGCTGGGCCTGATGCTCTCTAACGGTCTTGTGGCGCTCGCCGGCGCGCTGCTGGCCCAGTATCAGGGCTCCAGCGACATCAACATGGGCCGTGGCGCTATCGTTATCGGTCTGGCTGCCGTCATCATCGGTGAGGTGATCTTCGGCAAGCTGTTCCACAACATCGGCGCAAAGCTGCTGGCCGTCTCCGTGGGCGCTATCGTCTATTACATCGTCCTACAGGTCGTGCTTCAGATCGGCCTGAACACCAACGACCTGAAGCTGATCACCGCGCTGATCGTGGCGATCTTCCTGACGCTGTCCTATCTGAATCTGAAAAAGACCCGCCGCAAACCCAAGGCCCAGCACACCGCCAAGGAAGGAGTGGAGCAACATGCTTGAACTGAAAGACCTGCACAAGACCTTCAATCCCGGCACTGTCAACGCAAAGACCGCCCTGAATGGTCTGAGCCTGACGCTGCGGGACGGTGAATTCGTCACCGTCATCGGCGGCAACGGCGCGGGAAAATCCACCATGCTCAACGCCACCGCCGGTACGTTACAGGTGGATTCCGGCGAGGTGTTCCTTGACGGCATCGACGTGACCGATCTTCCGGAGTACAAACGGGCCTCCTACATTGGCCGCGTGTTTCAGGACCCCATGATGGGCACAGCGCCCTCCATGCACATCGAGGAAAATCTGGCGCTGGCGGCACGCCGCGGGCAAAAGCGCGGCCTTCGCTGGGGCATCTCCAAGGAGGAGCGAGAGACCTACCGCACGCTGTTGAGCGATCTGGGACTGGGGCTGGAGACCCGGCTCTCCTCCGAGGTCAGCACCCTGTCCGGCGGTCAGCGTCAGGCGCTGACGCTGCTGATGGCGACGCTGAAAAGTCCCAAGCTGCTGCTGTTGGACGAGCACACCGCCGCGCTGGATCCCAAAACCGCCGCCAAGGTCATGGAGCTGACGGATCGGATCGTCACAAAGGAGAAGCTGACCACGCTGATGATCACCCACAACATGCGGGACGCCATTCAATACGGCAGCCGCCTTATCATGCTCCACGAGGGCCGGGTGATCCTGGATATTTCCGACGAGGAGAAGAAACAGCTGACCGTGACTGACCTGCTGGCGCAGTTCGCCAAGGTCAGCGGCGATGAATTCGCCAGTGACCGGGCGCTGCTCTCCTGAATACAAGCTTAATCTTTCCCTTTCTCATAGCAACATGGGGACGCTTCCTTGCGGAGCGTCCCCATGTTGCTATATTTTCTTTCATCGTTCCGGATCCCACGAGGCCCGCTGGCGATCTTCGCCATTTTCAGGACGGTCGTAGTAGGCCGCCTTGCTTCCCCGGCGCTCAAAGCCCAGATAGCGGGTGCCCTGAAACGTCAACTCACCGAAATCGCCCTCCGCCAGCTGGCCGTACTCCCGGCCACCGACGCGCAGCTCCATCCGGTCGCCGCTGGCCACCTGAAAGGTCACATAATAGGTGGTGGAGGTGGTGGTATGCATGGCGTTGTTGTCCCCGGTATTGTGGTGGTGCACATCAACATTCTGCCGCTTGGACGACACCGTGGCCTCCACCGTCAGGCGGGGCGAGTTGTTGTTCTTGTTCCATGTACTGATGCCCTTCACCGCCGTGACGATAAACATCACGATCACAACGCCGAATATCAGAAAAAACATGATATTGAACATGCCGAATCCCATTCCAAATCCCATATCAAACCCCATCACCGCGTTTCTCCTTTCATCGGTCAAATGTGTTTTCTCTTTTTCCTATTCTATCCCATCGCCGCCGAAATGTCCATCAACTTCAGGTTGCGGGGAGAAAAATATCCCGCAACTTGAAGTTTACATGGTCTTATTCCTTGGTCAAATGCCGCATGGCGGCTATCTCTTATAGGTTGTAGGGGCGGACGACCCTGTCCGCCCTGACGATGACCACAGCATCTCCGGTAGGGCCGACAGAGTCGTCGGCTCCTACAAAGCGTCCATCAGAACTCCCTGTGTTCACTCTTTCGTCAAATGCCGCATGGCGGCCTTCAGCATCAGCTTTTTAGTGCCCACCGTGTCGAATGCCACCTCCAGCAGCGCGTCGCCGCCCATGGCTCGCACCGACAGCACCAGACCGTGGCCGAATGCGGCGTGCTTCACGCTCTCCCCCGCCTTGATATCCATCAGGGGCGCGCTCTCCCTCTTCACCGCCGCAGCCGCCACATAGGCAGGCTTTTTCGCCGCCGCGCGGTCGCCGTCGACCGCCGTAGTGCTGCGGTTACCGTAGCCGCTGTAGCCACCGCCAAAACCGCCGAAGCCGCCGTCGTCATTATAATCGTCGCTCCAGTGGCGCTCCTGCCGGGGCTCCGGCTTGCCGATCCACTGGCTGTTCTCCTCCGGTATCTCCTCCAGAAAGCGAGAGGGCGTCTCAGGCGTCGTGCGGCCAAACAGCATGCGCTGTCTGGCATTGGTCATGGTAAGATGCTCGCGGGCGCGGGTCATGGCCACATAGCACAGCCGCCGCTCCTCCTCCATCTCCTCCTCGTCGCCCATGGCGCGGTTGCCGGGGAACAGGCCATCCTCCATGCCCACCACGAACACCTCCGGGAATTCCAAGCCCTTGGCGCTGTGCATGGTCATCATCACCACGCAGTTGTCGCTCTCCTCGGCGCTGTCCAGATCGGTGTACAGCGCCACCTCGTCCAGAAAGCCCGACAGGCTGGGATCGTCCGGCTGGTTGTCCAGAAAGGCGTGGATGCTGGAGGTCAATTCCTGCACGTTCTCCAGCCGTCCCCGGCTTTCCATGTCGTTCTTTTCCGTCAGCATAGCGGTATAGCCGCTGCGATTGCAGACGAATTCATAGAACTCCGGCAGGGGCATCTCCCCCACCTTGGCCCGCATTTCCTCCATCAACGCCGTGAAGCTTTCCAGCTTTACAGCCGCTGATTTCAGTTCCGGATAGCTGGATGCGTGGCGGAAAATCTCATACAGGGGCACGCCCTGTGCCGTTGCCAGTATCTGGGCCTTGTCCACCGTGGCCGCGCCGATCTTGCGGGAGGGCACGTTGACGATGCGCCGCACCCGCAGGTCGTCGGTTGGGTTATTGATGACACACAGATAGGCCAGCATGTCCTTGATCTCGGCCCGGTCGAAGAACTTCATGCCGCCAATGATCTTGTAGGGCACGCCGCTGCGCTTGAAGGCATACTCCAGCGCGTTGGACTGGGCGTTCATGCGGTACAGCACCGCGTGATCCTTCCAGTTCATGCCGCGGTTATAGTTCATCATCACCTGACCTACCACGAAGTTGGCCTCGTCCCCCTCGTTGAAGGTGGTCTTGATGAGCACCTTCTCCCCCGCGCCGTTGCGGGTCCACAGGGTCTTGCCCTTGCGGCCCTGATTGTGGCGGATCACGGCGTTGGCGGCATCCAGAATGTTCTGAGTGGAGCGGTAGTTCTGCTCCAAGCGGATGGTACGCACGCCGCGATACTGCTTCTCAAAGCTGAGGATGTTCTCGATATTGGCGCCCCGGAAGCGGTAGATGCTCTGGTCGTCGTCGCCCACCACGCAGATGTTCTGATAGCCGCCTGCCAGCAGACTGGTCAGCAGGTATTGCAGGTGGTTGGTGTCCTGATACTCGTCCACCAGTACGTAGCGGAACTTCCGCTGATAGTACTCCCGCACCTCGGGGCGGCCTTGCAGCAGCTGCACCGTCAGCAGAATGATATCGTCAAAGTCCAGCGCGTTGGCATCCCGGAGCTTTTTCGTGTAAAGGGAATATACTTTCGCGATCCTGGTTTTCCGCCAGTCGTTGTTCTTCTCCCAGTAGGCGCGGAAGTCCTCCGGCAGCAGCATTTCATCTTTCGCACGGGAAATAACCGACAGGATCTCCCGAACGGGGAAGGTCTTTTCGTCCAGCTCCAGCTCCTTCAGGCAATCCTTCAACACCCGCTTGCTGTCGTCGGTGTCGTAGATGGTGAAATCACGGGAATAGCCGATCTGCTCGATATCCCGCCGCAGAATACGAACGCAGGCAGAATGGAAGGTGGACGCCCACACGTCACGGGCCTCCTCTCCCAGCATCCGCTCCAGACGCTCCTTCAGCTCGTTGGCCGCCTTGTTGGTAAAGGTGATGGCCAACACCTCCCACGGGCGGGCAGGCTCTACCGCGCACAGGTACTGCATCAACGGCTGCTGATCCGCCGCAGGGTGGGCGGCGTACTCCTCCAGAAAGGTCACCATATCCTCCGAGATTGGGATAGGGATCTCCTCCGTGTCGCTGCCCCGGCCATAGCGCAGCAGATTGGCCACCCGGTGGATCAGTACCGTGGTCTTACCGCTGCCGGCACCGGCCAGCAGCAGCAGCGGCCCCTCAGTGGTCATCACGCCCTGCTGCTGCATGTCGTTCAGATGGGCATACTCCACGGCAATGGCCTTTCGCCGTGCCTGAATAAACTTTTGTTCCAGTTCCGTCATAGCGCACGTTCCCCTATCCCTTGTGGTATTATTCCTTATTTTAATACAAAATCCTGTTCAGGTCAATATCTTCCCAAAATTTTAGAATTTTTGTTCCATTTTCCCTTGACAGAAACTCTTGTTCGATATATAATGTGCATCGAACAAACATTCCAACGGAGGTAATCGTTATGACTGCTATGGGATATGTGATCGTGATTCTGGGCACGCTGTCCGCTTCTGTGAACCTGATGCACCTGATCGACCGGCTGGAGCGTCCCCAGCGGAGTCAGCGCCGCCGCACTGCGGCCTGAACCATGGAGCTTCTGGAGAAGCTGACGATCCTCTCGGACGCCGCCAAGTATGACGCCGCCTGCACATCCAGCGGCGTCAAGCGCAGCTTTCAGCCGGGGAAAATCGGCAACACGTCCTCCTCCATCGCCGGGTGCTGTCACAGCTTTTCCGCCGACGGGCGGTGCATTACGCTGCTGAAGGTGCTGATGACCAACTGTTGCGTCTATGACTGCAAGTACTGTGTCAACCGGCGCTCCAACGACGTGCGGCGCACCGCATTCACGCCCCGGGAGTTGGCTGAGCTGACCATCGGCTTTTATCGGCGGAACTATATTGAAGGGCTGTTTCTCTCCTCCGGTGTGCTGCGCAATGCCGATTATACCACCGAACAGATGATCCGCGCCCTGCGCATCCTGCGGCAGGACTATGGCTTCAACGGCTATATTCACGCCAAGGCCATCCCCGGCACGTCGCCGGAGCTGGTGCAGCAGTTGGGCCTGCTGGCGGACCGCATGAGCGTCAACATTGAGCTGCCCTCTCAGCAGGGATTGCAAACGCTGGCGCCGGACAAATCGCGGGAAGCGATCCTGCGCCCTATGGGACTGATCCGGGACAAGGCGTTCGAGAGCCGGCAGGAGCTGGTCAAGTACAAGCACGCGCCCCGCTTTGCCCCGGCGGGACAGAGCACCCAGCTGATCGTAGGCGCTACGCAGGACAACGACCGGCATATTCTGCGCTTGACGGAAGCGCTCTATCAGAAATACCGCCTCAAGCGGGTATTCTATTCCGCCTATGTGCCGGTGGTGGAAAACAGCCTTCTCCCCGCCCTGGATACCAAGCCGCCGCTGCTGCGGGAGCATCGGCTTTATCAGGCGGACTGGCTGCTGCGGTTCTATGGGTTTCAGGCTTCCGAGCTGCTGGACGAGGCGCACCCGAATTTCGATCCACAGCTAGATCCTAAGTGCAGCTGGGCGGTAACGCATCTGGAGCAGTTTCCGGTGGAGGTCATGCGGGCGGATTATGAAACGCTTCTGCGTGTGCCGGGCGTCGGCCCCACCAGCGCCAAGCGCATCGTCTCCGCCCGCCGCACGGCGCACCTTCGATTTGAAGATCTGAAAAAGCTGGGGGTGGTGCTCAAGCGGGCGCAGTTTTTCCTGCTTTGCGATGGCCGCGCCGCGCCGGGACTCCGTTTTTCAGCCGCTACCCTCGTGCAGCAGCTGAAGGCCGTGGAGCGCGGCGCGCTCCCCTCCGGGGAAATGGAACAGCTATCGCTGTTCGACGCAGTTGGATAATCAGAGTATGACTTGGCGAGATGTGGTATTTCAATACGACGGCACATTTGAGGGCTTCCTGTGCTGCGTATTTGAGAGTTATGTAAACAAAGAATTCCCCATCGCCTTTTCCGGCGATGAGGAATGTTGGTCGCTGTATGATGTTCGCTATGTGGTGACGCAGCGGGAACACGCCAGCCGTGTATATCATAGTATCCTCCGCCGCTCCAAGGCAGCGGCCGATGTGGTGCGGCGGGGCTTTCTTACCTGCTTGCCGGAGAAGGAAACGCGGCTGTACGCGCTGATCAAAAAGCTCTATGACGAGGGCGGTGATTTTCTCCGCAACACCGCCGATCCGGTGTATTATCCCGTTGCCAAGGCGCTGCGTCACATGAGCGGCGAGTTAGAAAAGCTGCGGGGCTTCGTCCGCTTTTCAGACTACAGCGGCGTACTGGGTGCGGAAATCGAGCCGAAAAATCGCGTCCTTCCTCTGCTGCGGCGGCACTTCTGCGACCGCTACGCCAATGAGTCCTTCTTCATCTACGACCGCACCCACAAGGAGCTGCTGGTCTATACGAAAAATCATTCCCGCTTGCTCACCGTCGACAGCCTGCACTTAGCGCTGCCCGGTGAGGAGGAGGTGCAGTTCCGCAGGCTGTGGAAACGGTTTTATGAGACCATCGCCATCAAGGAGCGCTATAATCCCCGGTGCCAGAACACCTTCATGCCCAAGCGCTATCGCGGCACCATGACGGAGTTTCTGCCGGACGATTACGAGGCTCGGCAGCAGGGCGTCAATCTGCCAGCAGCTTCCGAAGCTTCTCCAGTCCCCGGTGCTCCAGCCGGGATATCTGCACCTGCGACACCCCCACGATCCGGGCCGTCTGCTCCTGGGTCAGACCTTTGAAAAACCGCAGCAGAATCGTCATCCGTTCCTTTTCCGGCAGGGTGTCGATGGCTTCCCGGAGGGCGATGCTCTCCACAAGGCGTTCTTCCTCCGCGTCGGTACCCAGCGTGGATTCCAGTGTCAGCCCCTCCGCCGTCTCCTGCTGCAAGGATTCCGGCGCTATGGTGGCAAGGTCAATGCTGGCGATCTCCTCCACCGATATGCCGGTAGCCTCCGACAGCTCCGACAACCGCGCCTCACGGCCCAGCTGATGCCGTAGCCGCTCCCGCGCCGACCAGAGGGTCTGGCCTTTTTCCCGGATGGTACGCCCCACCTTGATGGCGCCGTCATCCCGCAGGAACCGCCGGATCTCTCCCGATATTTTCGGCACGGCATAGGTGGAAAACTGTGTGCCGTAGTTCAGGTCGAAGCCCTTTACCGCCTTGATGAATCCGATGCAGCCCAGTTGGTACAGGTCGTCCGTTTCCACGCCGCAGCCGTAGTACCGTTTCACGATAGACCAGATCAGGCCGCTGTTTTCCGTCAATACCTGCTGGCAGGCTTCGTCGTCGCCCTCCTGCGCCCGCTCCAGCAGTGCAAACATCTCACTCATCGTTTAATCCGGGTCGAGATCCGCTTGCGCATGGTGACGGTGGTGCCTCGCCCCGGCACAGATTTTATCGTCAGCTTGTCCATAAAGCTCTCCATAATGGTAAAGCCCATGCCGCTGCGCTCCTCGCCGCCGGTGGTGAACAGTGGCTGCCGAGCCTGCTGGATATCCTCGATCCCCGCGCCCCAATCCCGGACGGTGATCTCCAACGTGTTGTTGGGAAGCAGCTTCAGCTTCACCGCGATTTTGCCCAGCTGATCTGGATATCCGTGGACGATGGCGTTGGTGACCGCTTCGCTGACGGCGGTCTTGATATCTCCCAGCTCGTCCAGTGTGGGATCCAGCTGTGCCGCAAAGCCGGCAGCCGCCACTCGGGCAAAGCCCTCGTTGCTGCTGCGGCTGAGGAATTCCAGTGTTACATAATTTTCAACGCGCTGCATATGTACGCTCCTCTCCGTTTCGTGTCATCCTGTCATTCCGTATATGTCCTTTTCTGCGGCTTAGGCCGCAGTTTTTGTGTTTATGACTACCGTATGGCCATCATTCGCCCCAACCCGGCTGCTTCCAGCACCTTTTTTGGCTGGGGCGCTACATGCCGCAGCTCCACACAGCCACCCAGCTCCCGCATACGCTGCCATCCCCGCAGCGCCACGGCGATACCTGCACTGTCCATAAACGTGATGCCGCTGAAATCCAGCACCAGCTCCGACGGCAGCGAGGCTTCGATCTCCCGCTCCAGCTTCGTCAGCAGGCCTTTCGCCCCGTGATGGTCCAGCTCTCCTTTCAAATACAGTTCCAGAATTCTGTCCTGGCATGTGGCCGTTACTTCCATTTTGACGCTCCTTTGTCCCGATCTGAACGCACCCGCTTCGATGCGCTGTACTCCTGTCGCTTCCGGCGCAAAAAAATAATCACCGCAGAGAAAACTCTCTACGGTGATTATACGAAAATTCACTTGCGCTTTTACACGAAATCCGCCGATGAAACCGGCAAATCCAAGCTTTTTGCTGATTTTATGGGTTGGCAAGCATTCTCTGCCTTACAGCTTCATGGCAGCGGCGGATTCCTCCAGCTTGGCGATGAGGGAACGGGCCTTTTCGGCCTTTTCCCGCTCGGCGTTGACCACGTTCTCTGGGGCGCGAGAGGTGAAGGACTCGTTGGCCAGCTTGGCCTCGATACGCTTCAGGTTGTCCTCGGCCTTGGCCTTTTCCTTGGCGATGCGCTCCAGCTCGGCGGCAATGTCCACCAGCTCTGCCAGCGGCAGATAGATGTTGGCGTCGTGGGTCGCCACGGTGACCATGCCCTTCAGATCAGCGGGAGCCTGAGCGGTGACCGTCACCTCGCTGGCATAGGCCATGCGGGTGATGAAGTGCTTGCCCACCTCGTAGGTTTCAGGCCGCTTGGTCACAAGGATCAGCTGCGCCTTCTTGGAGGGCGGCACGTTCATCTCGGCGCGGCGGGCACGGACAGCGGTAATGGCGTCCTTCACATTCTCCATGTCGGACTCCGCCTGGGGGAAATGCAGCGCATCCTGATAGGTGGGCCATGCGGCGCGGATCAGGAAATCGCCTTCATGGGGCAGCGGCTGCCAGATCTCCTCTGTCAGGAACGGCATGAAGGGATGCAGCAGCTCCAGGATACGCAGCAGCACATAGCACAGCACGTTCTCGGCGGCCAGCTTGGCTGCGGCGTCCTCGCCATTCAGGCGGGTCTTGGTCAGCTCGATATACCAGTCGCAATAGGTGTCCCAGATGAAGTCGTAGATCTTGGCGGAGGCCACGCCCAGTTCGTAGGCATCCATGTTCTCGGTGACCTCACGAATCAGGGTATTCAGCTTGCTGAGCACCCACTTGTCCTCCAGCTCCAGCTTCTCCGGCAGCTCTACCTTGTCGATGGTAAGGTTCATCATGACGAAGCGGCTGGCGTTCCAGATCTTATTGGCAAAGTTGCGCATTGCCTCGCACTTTTCCACGAAGAAGCGCATGTCGTTGCCGGGGCTGTTGCCGGTGATCAGGTTGAAGCGCAGCGCGTCGGCGCCGTACTTCTCCGCCATCTCCAGCGGGTCGATGCCGTTGCCCAGCGACTTGGACATCTTGCGGCCCTTGTCGTCGCGCACCAGACCGTGGATCAGCACGGTCTTGAAGGGCTCCTTCTTCATCTGCTCCATGCCGGAGAAGATCATGCGTGCCACCCAGAAGAAGATGATATCGTAGCCGGTGACCAGCACGGAGGTGGGATACCAGTAGTTCAGGTCGGGAGCGTTCAGATCGGGCCAGCCCAGCGTGGAGAAGGGCCACAGGGCGGAGCTGAACCAGGTGTCCAGCACGTCCTCCTCGCGGGTCAGGTGGGTGCAGCCGCACTTCTCGCACTTGGTGGGATCCTGACGGCTGACGTTGATATGGCCGCACTCATCGCAGTACCACGCGGGGATCTGATGGCCCCACCATAGCTGACGGGAGATGCACCAGTCGTGGACGTTCTCCATCCAGTTGATATAGGTCTTGGTGAAGCGCTCGGGCACGAACTTGACGGTGCCGTCCTCCACCACGCGGATGGCCTCCTTGGCCAAGGGCGCCATCTTCACGAACCACTGGGCGCTAATCAGCGGCTCCACGTCGTTATGGCAGCGGTAGCAGGTTCCCACGTTGTGGCTGTAGGGCTCGGTTTTCACCAGATAGCCCTCGGCCTCCAGATCGGCCACGATGGCCTTGCGGCACTCATAGCGATCCATGCCCTGATAGCGGCCGCCATTCTCGTTGATGGTGCCGTCGTCGGCGATGCAGCGGATGACCTCCAGATTGTGGCGCAGGCCCACCTCGAAGTCGTTGGGGTCGTGGGCGGGCGTCATCTTCACCGCGCCGGTGCCGAAGCCGATCTCGCAGTACTCGTCGCCCACGATGGGGATCTCCCGGTTCATGATGGGCAGGATGCACTTCTTGCCGATCAGGTGCTTGAACTTCTCGTCCTCCGGGTTCACCGCCACGCCGGTATCGCCCATCATGGTCTCGGGACGGGTGGTGGCGATGATGATATCGCCGGTGCCGTCGGCCAGCGGATAGCGGACGTGCCACAGATTGCCGGGCTTTTCGGTGTATTCCACCTCGGCGTCGGACAGGGCGGTCAGGCAGTGGGGACACCAGTTGATGATGCGGCTGCCCTTGTAGATCAGGCCCTTTTCATACAGCTCGCAGAAGGTCTCGCGGACAGCGCGGGAGCAGCCCTCGTCCATGGTGAAGCGGTCACGGCTCCAGTCGCAGGATGCGCCCATCTTCTTCTGCTGCTCCACGATGCGGCTGCCGTACTTCTCCTTCCACGCCCAGACGCGCTCCAGGAACTTCTCGCGGCCCAGATCGTGGCGGGTCAGGCCTTCGCTCTTACGCAGCTCCTCCTCCACCTTGATTTGGGTGGCGATGCCAGCGTGGTCGCTGCCGGGCAGCCACAGGGCTTCGTAGCCCTGCATGCGCTTATAGCGGATCAGAATGTCCTGCAGCGTGCAGTCCATGGCGTGGCCCATGTGGAGCTGGCCGGTGACGTTGGGAGGCGGCATGACGATGGAAAAAGGCTTCTTGTCGGGGTTGGGATCGGCGCGGAAGCAGTCGTTATCCATCCACATCTTGTAGATGCTGGACTCCACCTCCCGCGGATCGTACACTTTCGGTAATTCCTTATGCATAGGGAGTTCTCCTTTCCGTATTTGGCAAAAAGGGCAACAAAAAATCGCTCCGTTTTGCCATAGCAAAACAGGGCGAACGTTTGTCCGTGGTACCACCTGTATTCGGGAATGTTCCCGCACTCATGCGGTGCTGTCACACCGCGCCCCGCTAACGGAGGGCAGCCGTTGCGGCCTACTGCACGTTCAGCCGAAAGCTCAGGGACGACTTTGGTGGGGCGTCACGAGCGCTTACACCGACCGCGCTCTCTCTCGGCATCTGCTGACCGCCTACTGCTTCCCTTCATCGCTGTTCAATATTGCAGATAGTATACTATATCGATCTTTGGATGTCAACATTTTTTCACCCAGAGAAGCAGCGGCACGGGAAGCCGGTGCTTCCCGTGCCGCTGGGCTCTCTATAGCTGGCGTATTTGCCCCTGGATCAGCTTGCTGACCGCGTCGGCGAACCATCCGATGGTGGGGATGCGTGTCAGAGCCTTGCCGTAGATCTTCCGGCCGCCCTCCAGCTCCAGGTCGCTGCCGGTAAACACGCATACAGGCGTGATGCCCTGACGGCGCAGCAGACCGGCTTCCGTGGCGGTATCCTGAATGCCGCGCTTGCCGCTGTACACATAGCCGCCCAGCGGCAGCGCGCCGATGGGGATGCGCTGGTCGTCATTGGGACTGGCGTCGGAAAGGATGATGAGCAGCCGGTGGTCGCTGCGGCTGCGGCGCATCAGCCACCCCATAGCCCGCAGGGCCAGCCCGTCCCGGTTCCACCCGGCGGCCACATAGTCGAAGATGGCATCGTTTCTGCCCCGCTGGTCATAGTCCCGCAGGATCCGCAGCACCGTGCAGCCGCTGACGGAGCAGAACTCCGTCACCCGCACGAGAATGCGGCAGCGCTCCAGACTTTCCGCGATCAGATAGGCCTGTGTGGACAGCTTTTCCTGCTGCCGGTTCTGGGAGGCGGAGCCGTCCAGCAGAATATCCACCGTCAGGTCGCCCAGCTCGCTCTGCTGCCGCTGGACGAACACCTTTTCCTCCTCCAGCGCCGCGCTGCGCCACGCAATCGGCGCATAAAGCTGCCCCGCACGGGCCAGATTGACGGATACGTCGCTTTGCAGCAGGATCGTATTTTGCAGCTTTTGTGTCAGTTGGGCGATGATGAGTTTGTTTTCCACCAGATGAGCCTGATAGTAGGCGCGGTTTTTCTTCCGCTGCTGACGGAATGTCTCCACATCCCACGCGGTCTCCCGGCTCAGCTCGTGCTTGACGGGCTCACCTTTGGTAAAGTGCAGGCGGCAGTTTTTATGCACGCCGGTGCACAGCTCCCGCTCTACCTGTGCCAGCTCCGGCGGCGTCAGCATGGACACGCCGAAACAGTCCTCCACATAGCGCCGCAGGATCAGCTCCGGCGTTCTTCCCTGCAAAAACGATAAGGGATGCGGGCGCTTCTTCCCCGTCTCCTCCTCGTCGGGGCCGCCGCCGGACTGCTCCAGACGGCGCAGGGCGTTGGGCTGCACGAAGCGGCTGGTGCGTCTGCCCTTTCCGATAGAACGGCCGACCCACATGCTCCACTGACGGTCGGTGACGCTGCGGCGGGCCCGGTGGAAGTACTGATACAGCAGCGCTTCCATGCGATCCATGATCTGTTGCTCGTCCCACGTGGGATCGAAGGTCAGGGCGTCCAGCACGTCCTTCTGCCAGGCGTCCTCCTGCTCCGGCTGGCCCAGCGCCCGCCGGAACCACGCCGCGTGCAGGCTCTCCGCGCTTTGCGGATCGGCGGCATGCGCTTCTTTCACCACACGGCGGGCATAGTCCTGCCGCAGCTCCTGCAATACGGGACGATCCGGCAGCGCCCGGCGGTAGGCCGCGCCCTCCAATCCCAGCCAGAACAGGCCGCTGTACAGCTCGCCCTTGGGCTGGTGCTGAAAGGTGTGAAACAGGGGCTTGAATCGGTCAAATTGGTAATACCGGTACACAAGGCCGATGATGGTATTGAAATACAGCTGCGCCTCGCCATCGCTGTCATAGGACTGGAACTCCGGACGGACGTCATAGTTTTCCGCGCCGTTCCACACCTGATTGGCCGCACGGCGGCTCTGGATGTCTTCTCTGTCCATATCAGTTGCCAAACAGCTTCGCCCGGTCGGCGTTCTGTGGAATGCGGCTCCACACCGCGTCCGCCACCAGCTGCCGCTCGAAGGGATCGAAGGCCTTGTTGATGATACCCAGCTTCAGCGCCTCGCCAGAGGTGATGCCCTTTTCGATCAGGTGCAGCGACGACAGCAGGCCACGCAGGTCAAGGGCCTTGGTGGAGATCTCGCCGTTGTCGCACTTCTGCCGCAGGTCTCGGAACAGGGCGGAGAACTGCTCCACCCACTTGGTGCTCAGCTCCGGAAAGCCCCTCCGCAGCAGCTTTTGCAGGTTATCCTCGGAGATCACCGGCATGTCCAGCACTACAAAGCGGGACACCAGCGCCTCGTTCAACTCACGTGTTCCGGCGTAGCCGTAGTTCATGGTGCCGATGAAGCGGGTGGCGGGGTCAAGCTCGATGCGCTCATAGCCGGGAACATCGATGACGCGGCGGAAGTCCAGCGTGGCATGCAGCACCGCCAGCGCCTCGTTCTTCGCCATGTTCACCTCGTCCAGCACGCCGAAGCCGCCCAAACGGGCGCACTGGCAGATGGGGCCCTCCCGGAACACCACCTTGCCGTCCTTCAGGGTGTCCGCGCCGATCAGGGACGCGGCGTCCACGTTCACATACATGGACACATCCCAGTTGGGACGGCCGAACACGGCGGCAAGGTTCTCCGCCAGCACGTTCTTGCCGGTAGCCTTGGGGCCTGCCAGCAGCAGATGCTCGCCGCACAGCAGCGCCGCCGCCGCGCTCTCCCAAATCTCTTTGCCGTAGTACAGAAAGCGCGGCACGGGAATGCGCGCCTCTGCCTCCGGCGCAGCGGGATACTGGCTGCGGAAATGACGTATTTCATCCAAAAGCGCCGTATCGATGCCCTCGTCCTGAAGCTCTTTCCAAATATCCATGGTCTTACCGCCCTTCTGCGCATATTTTTTGATGGCATATTATAATCCCATACGCCGTTAATGGAGCGTTAAGAATATGGTGAAGGCTGCCATTTTTTGCAGAAAACCGCCGGAGCCATGTGAATGGCTCCGGCGGTCGGTACACTATATTATAGCTTCTTTTCCAGACAGACCAGCTGGACGCCGGGAATGCCATTGAACACACAGGGCATGATGCCCGCCTCCCAATAGCCCAGACCGGCGTACAGCTTCCGCGCCGTCTTATTGCGGGCGTTGGTGTCCATCCGCAGGTAGGGGCAGCCGTTTTCACGGGCATAGTCCTCATAGAACGCGACAAATTTCGTGCCGTAGCCCTTTCCGGAACAGGCGGGCTCTACCACCAGTGTGTGCAGCACCATCACCTGCTCATCCGGTACATCGGGGTAGCGCCACGGTACATCGGCATACACCGGCACCTGAATCCTGTTGATGCGGGCCGCCGCTACCACCGCGCCGCCCTCCTCCATGACGAACAGGTCGTCGGCGTCCAGCGCCGCACGGGCCGTATCCGCCGTGGGGTATACGCCGCGTATCCAACCTACGGTGGACTTGCCGCACTCCTCATTGTCGTGGATATTCTCATAAATCGCCGCAATGTGCGGGATATCCTGTTCGATGCCTTTTCGGATCATGGGAAATCCTCCTGACTGCTTTTTTCGTATTATAGGCAATGCCGCGCCGCCTGTCAAGCGGTTTGTCCCTTGCCAAATCTCACGGGACATGGCATAATGGGAGCAAAGAAAGGATGGATGCCCTATGAAAAAAATCGCGGTCATCACCGGTGCTTCCAGCGGTATGGGAAAGCGCTTCGCCGAAACCATTGACCAGTTCGGCACATTTGACGAAGTATGGGTCATCGCCCGCCAGTGGGACAAGCTGGAGGCTCTGCGCGACACTGTGCCTTTCCCGATTCGGGTGCTGGCCATGGATCTGACGGATCGCGCCAGCTTCAATATTTACAAGGCGGCGCTGGCGGAGGAACCGGTACAGGTGGGGCTGCTGATGAATTGCAGCGGCTACGGCAAGTTCAGTGCGGTGCTGGACACGCCGCTGGAGGTCAACCTGAACATGACCGACCTGAACTGTCAGGCGGTGGTGGCCATGTGCCAGCTGACAGCGCCCTACATGCCCCGGGGCAGCCAGATCATCAATATCGCGTCGGTGGCGGCCTTCCAGCCCATCCCCTACATCAACGTTTACGGCGCCACCAAGGCCTTCGTCCTCAGCTTCAGCCGGGCGCTGAACCGTGAGCTGCGCCGTCAGGGCGTTGGCGTCATGGCGGTGTGCCCCTTCTGGACAAAGACCGCATTCTTTGACCGGGCCGTGACCGGCGGCGAAGCCATTGTTAAGAAATACGCCGCCATGTATGACCCTGACGACATCGTGCGCCGCACATGGCGGGACGCCAAGCGGGGCAGGGATGTGTGCAAGTACGGCTTTGTGGCGCGGGGACAGGCGGCGCTGACAAAGCTGCTGCCCCACAGTCTGGTGATGGACGTGTGGATGAAACAGCAACAGCTGTCGTGATCTCCGGTCATCCGGCGATAGATATCTTTATGCGCGCCTCCACAGCAGGCGGTTGTCCTCAAAGAGCGCCGTCAGCCGTCCGGTGTCCTTCAGCCACGCCAGATACGACTTCACGGTGCTGCCCACCAGCACGTACTGCTCAAAGGTCAGGGTCAGGCCGTAGTCATCAAACAGCTTCTTCAGCAGCTCCTCGAAGATGACAGGCTCGGCGCACAGCTCCACCATGTGGTCGGCGATCTCCAGCACCTTATCGATGTTGTACTGGGCCAGCGGGGCGATATCCTCCGTCACCTCGGCGTGAGCGGGAACGAAAGCGGCAGCCTGCATGGTTTTCACCTTTTCCAGCGTGTCCAGATAGGCGGCCACATCGTAGACGAAGCCGATCTGGTACTTGTCCAGCGTCTCGCGGCTGGACAGGCAGTCCGCCAGATACACCACATCGTCCGGGCTGCGGAAGCCCACCATGTGGAAGAAGTGCCCCGGCAATTGCAGCAGTGCAAAGCCCTCCGGCAGCACGCCGGGCGTCAGCTCCTTGGCGTCGCTCTCCTGCGCCATCAGAAATTTGTGGCGCAGATCCTTGGGCGGAAAGCCGCCGTACAGGAATGCAGGCTCCAGCACCGGATGCCGGGTAATGTCGCACTCGATGCCCTGCGCGTAAATTTTGCACTTGGTCTGGCCCTGCAAATAGCGGTTGCCGCCGATGTGGTCGGCATTGGAATGGGTGTTGTAGATGGCGGTCAGATGCCAGCCGTTGGCGTCCAGCAGCTGCCGCACCTTGCGGCCTGCGTCCTTGTCGTTGCCGCTGTCGATCAGGCAGACGTCTGTATCGCTGAGCTTCACCAAACCCATCTTAGAGGGGCTCTGGATATAGTAGCTATTGCCGATAATGTGATTCAATTCGTACATAAGGCACCTCTTTTCTTATGATCTCTTACCTATATTTATATAGCAACAGGGTACACTTGTCAACGAAAAGGCCCGAACTGGCATGCCGGTTCGGGCCTTTTCTCATGGGAGAGCAATGTCAGAAAGCAAAGGTTTGCTTACTTCTTCTTGGCAAGCTTGCCCTCTTTGCACATGGCGACCACCATGCCGGTCAGGGCAAACAGAGCGATGGCGTTGGGAATGACCATCAGGTTGTTGAACATGTCGGTCAGCTCCCACACCAGATCGTTGCTGGCCAGCGTGCCGATGAACACGAACACCAGCGCGATCAGGCTGTACACCACGGTGCAGCGGCGGGGATTCTTCTTGCCGAACAGGTAGTTGGCGTTGATCTTACCGAACAGGTTCCAGCTGAGGACGGTGGAGAACGCGAAGAAGAACAGGCACACCGCCACGAACATGGCGCCGAACTTCTCACCGAACACGGTGCCGAAAGCGGTCTGGGCCAGATTGGCCTTGGTCAGCGTGGTGCTGGCGGCAGCCGCGCCGCAGTCGGCCAGAGGGCCGTCGGCGGTATACAGAGTGGAGATGATGACCAGCGCGTTGAGGGTCAGCACCACGAAGGTATCGATAAACACACCGATCATGGCCACCACGCCCTGATCGTGGGGGTGGGCCACATTGGCCTGTGCGTGTGCGTGGGGGGTGGAGCCCATACCGGCCTCATTGGAGAACAGGCCGCGCTTGGCACCCTGACTGATAGCGGTCTTGATAGCGTAGCCGAAGCCGCCGCCGATGATGGCCTGAGGCTGGAAAGCATACTTGAAGATCATGGCGAAAGTAGCGGGGATGTAGGTGATGCGGGCCACCAGGACGGCCAGACCGCCCAGCAGGAAGATAGCGGCCATGATGGGAACGATCTTCTCGGTAACGGAGGCCAGACGCTGCACGCCGCCCAGGAAGATAACGGCGCAGATGATGACCAGGATCACGCCGGACACCCAGGTGGGAATGCTGAAGGCGGTGTTCATGGTGGAGCCGATGGAGTTGGACTGCACCATGCAGCCCATGAAGCCCAGCGCCAGCACGATAGCCACAGCGAAGAAGCCCGCCAGGAACTTACCGAAGCCGCCCTTGAACGCGGTGGTGATGTAGTACACGGGGCCACCGCGGACGGTGCCGTCGGGATCGACGATACGGGTCTTTTGGGCCAGCGTGGCTTCGGCGTAGATGGTAGCCATGCCGAAGAAGGCGATGACCCACATCCAGAAAATAGCGCCGGGGCCGCCGGTCAGGATAGCGCCGGAAGCGCCCACGATGTTGCCGGTACCCACCTGAGCGGCGATGGCGGTGGCCAGCGCCTGGAAGGAGCTCATACCGGAGTCGTGTCTGTCGCCCTTCAGCTTCAGGTTGCCGAACACCTTGCGCATACCCTCGCCGAAGCAGCGCACCTGCACGAAGCGGGTCTTGATGGAGTACCACAGACCTACGCCGATCAGCAGAAACACCAGAATGTAGTTGCTCAGGTATTCGTTGATCTTACTTACGATGGGAAACAGTACGGATTCGATGGCTTGCATGTTGATTCTCTCCTTTTTCGCAGAAAAATAGAGCCGCTGCCATGCAGCGACTCCGGAGAAACAAGGTAGACACTCAAATGTCTTCTCTGTCCTTTTGCCTGAGAGATTCAGCGCGTTCGCGCCTTACACCTTCGGCACCCAATTCAATGGGATTCTCCAGAGTCCCCTCCCCTTTCAGTTTTCCGTTGGAATTCTGAAAGGCTCATCGGGTGCTGTTCAATTGATGAAGGGAGTATAGCACAGCTTTTTCCCGATTGCAAGCATTTTCTTCACAATTTAGAAATAATTTTTCACCTATTGACAATATCGTAATACGATGTTATAGTGATATCGTAAAACGATATTCAAGGAAAGGAGCGGAGCACCATGCCAAAACGGTCATTAGAGACCCTGTCGGAGCCCATGTTTTACGTGCTGATGGCCCTGCGCCGCCGGACGCTGTGCGGCGTGGAGATCGTCCACTGGATCGGCGAAACCACCGAGGGGCGCATAACGCTGGGGCCGGGGACGCTGTATACCATTCTTTCCAAGCTGACAGACGAGCAGATGATCCGTGAGGTCAGCGTGGAGGGCCGCAAGCGCACCTATGAGCTGACCGACGCGGGGAAAAAGCTGTATGATGCCGAATGTGACCGTCTGCGCCGCTGCATCCGCGACGCGGACAGAGAGGAGGAAAACGTATGATCAAGCTGCTGCCCTACTACCTATATCAGATCGACGCCATTGAGAGCTGGCTGGACGACCAGGCGAAGAAGGGCCTGTTCCTGACAGACGTTCGCTCCCGCCTGACCATGGGCTTTGAAAAGGGCGAGCCCCGGCCGGTGCGCTACCGCATCGACGTGAAGCAGAATCCCGGCACCTATGGTGAGAAAGAGCGCGTCGCTGATTACAAAGAATTGGGCTGGGAATACGTCTGCGAGCTGGCCGGTGATCTGGACATCTACCGCTGCGATGATCCCACTGTGCCGGAGCTGAACACCGACGAGGAGACCCTCCACGAGGTGCTGGACAAAAAGCTGAAAAGCCAAACGATATGGAGTATTGTCAGTCTGTGCGCGATTCCTGTATGGCTCTACTGCATCTTTTTCCTCTATTACTGGAAGCATACAGGCATATATGCGCAATTGATAAGCGGAGACGCCTGGATATTTGTTCCTGCGGGAACCCTTGTGCTGTTCTGGACAATTACCGCGGTCACCTGTATCGTCAGTGCTGTGACCACCAGACGGCGGATACTTTTGAAGCGGGCGCAGCGCTCCCCTGCCGAGCTGCGGCGGGGGAAGATCCTTCAACTGACATCCTTCGCCCTTCCGCTGGCCGCTCTGGTACTGTGTCTCATTTTACGCGCGGTAATCGCAGACCCCGGCAATCCCGTCCCTGTGGATGAATTTCCAGTACCGACGGCGGCGCAAGTGTTTTCCGATATATACGATCACTCTCTGGCAGTGGAATTTCCCGAATTGCTGTGTAACCATAGCTACCTGAGGCAAAAGGGGCCAAATATCACCGATCCCGAAACGGGATCTTCCTACAGCAGTTGGTTCTACGACGCGGATGTGTTCCAAATCGCATGGCAGTGGGTCGCCGACGGCTATACGCGGGAGCGTGCGCAGCTATTTGAACTACAGGAGATCACCATCCCCGGCTGGGAACACGCCTGGTACAGCGCAAATAGCGCCGTATGGGGCGGTCAGACGCTGCTGCTGCAAAATGGCAAGGAGGTCTGGGAGATCAGCTGCGATCGGGAGGAAAGCCTGCTGGACGCTCTGGATAAGTTCGCCCGCTGAGGTCAGAAAGGAGACGCCACGATGAGTAAGAGCAAATATAACACCATAAAAGAACTGCCCTTCGCGTGGTACGAGGTGGACGCGCTGGAGGCGTGGCTGGACGAACAGTCCCGGCAGGGCTTAAAGATGGTCGATTTCTTCGGGTTCGACTTTGGGCGCAGGCGGGCTGTCTTCACGGAAACCAACGAACTCCCTACCCGCTACCGCATCCATATCAAGCCTAAGGACGGCTACTACACCCGGCGGGAGGAGTACAAGGAGACCATGCGTGAGCTGGGCTGGGAGTATGTGGGCCAACTGCACTACCGGGCGGACGTCTACCGGGCTACGCGGCCCGACGCGGTGGAGATCAACACCGACGAAAACGCTCTGCGGGACTCCATCAAAGCCGCCAACCGGGGTGAACTGTGCGCCGGTATCGTGCTGATCCTGCTGATTCCCTGGCTGCTCCGGAATGAGCTCCGGTATATGAAGTTCTACGACGGCTTCTATGATATGCTGCTGGACGGCACCGCGCTGCTGACGGCCGCCGCAGTATTTATGGCCGTCTTCTATCTGGTGCTGGGCATATATGCCATTCTCCGTTCCATCGCGCAGCGCCGACGGTATCTGCTGGACAGAAGCTTCCGCCCCGGCCCGGAGATACACAAGCGCAAGCGTGTCCGTATCGCGCTGCTGACACTGAGCGGCGTCTGTGTGCTGTTCCTTATGGTGGTCGCCATCGGCTCCGCCGGAAGCAGCTATGACGTACCGCTCTCCAACTGTCCCGTTGTGATGCTGGAATCCCTGTCCCCGGAGGAGGCGGCACAGCTGGACTACGATGCGGATCGCCTCGACGCGCCACATGGCACCGGCGGCAAGTATCTGCTGTACTCCTATGTCACCTACCGGCAGGACGGCCCTACCGTCTGGTTTGGCGACGACTATCCCGGCTGGGGCTATTGCCCTTTCAGCTATTGGGTCTGCGTCGAGGATATCCGCAGCGAGTCTCTGGCGGAGAAGTACTACGCCGAAAAGGCAGCCGCCCACGACGATTGGCAGACGGTGCAGATCACCGGCTGGGATCAGGCCATGTACCGCCAATATACCAGTACGCTTCAGGAGGATTGGAACAACAACGAGAACGTCCCGGCGGACGTTCTCCGGCATCACCACGATCTGATCCTGCGGCTGGGCAATCGTGTGGTTACGGTAGGCTATGCAGGCGAGGCCGACATGTATTCCCGGCTGAACACCCTCTACGCCCGGCGCACAGCCGCCGGAACCACCACATAACAAACGACCGCCGTACAGCGTTTGCTGTATGGCGGTCGTACTTTATACGATTATTTCCGCAACCAATCCGGACGCGAACGGCTGTGGACGCCGGAGACCAATCCCATGGCCGCAAAGGTCGCCAGAATGGAGGTGCCGCCATAGCTGAAAAACGGCAGCGTCAGGCCGATGACTGGCATCACGAACAGGCACATGCCCACGTTGGCCAGTATCTGGAAGATCAGCATGCCCACCACGCCCACGCAGATGTAGGCGTCCAGCTTACTATGGGCGTTGCGGGCCACATAGATGCACCGCAGCACGATAGCCGCCAGAATCGCCAGCGCCAGCAGGCAGCCAATGAACCCCAGCTCCTCGCCGATGACGGAGAAGATAAAGTCCGTGTGGCGGTTGGGCAGGCTGGAGCTGTCCTTGCTCTGGGTCTGTACGCCGTGGAACAGTCCCATGCCCGTCAGCTTTCCGCCGCCAAGGGTCATCAGGCTTCGGGTCTGGTGCCAGCCCTCCTCCATGGGGTGAAAGCTGTGGTCAAACACCACGATAAAGCGGTTTTTCATGTAATCCTCGATCACATCCTCCTCCCAGAGAATGTAGAAGGCCAGCGCCGCCGTCAGTCCGCCGCCGATGAACCAGCCCTTGGACACGCCGGCCACGAAGCACATGCAGATAAAGATGGCCACAAATACCAGATCACTGCCCATATCCGAGGAAATTTTATAGTACAGCAGGAAAAACACCATCAGGTGCGCGCCCAGAAACAGCACGTCCGGCAGCTTTTTCAGCGTGCGGTTCTCCTGCAGCCACACCAGCTGCCAGGCCAGCACCACCGTGAAGGTCAGCTTCACGATCTCGGAGGGCTGCACCATGAAGGGCAGGAACGGAAAGTCCAGCCACGCCAGATTGCCGGTGTCGCCCGCCTCGCCAAAGACCAGCAGCAGAAAGATCATGCCGAGGCCGAACAGCGTCAGCCACAGCCAGCCCTTTTTCCGCATCAGCTCGCTGATATCCACCAGCGACAGCAGGAAAAACAGAATAATGCCGACCACCGCGCCGCCGGTCTGTACCAGCACCAGCCGCAGCGTATTCATATACCGGGTGGCGGAGTAGATCATCAGAATGCCATAGGCCGTGGCGGTGCAGCAAAGCGCCAGCAGAACAAGATCTGTCTGCCGCAAAATATCCCGTAAAAATTCCCGCACACGCTGCATGAATGGTTCCTCCGTGGTCTCCGCTGGGGCGCATAGCAACCCAAAATAAACTCTGTACATTCTACCACAATACTTTTTCCCTGTAAACCTGTCTTACCCCCTTTCTTTTTTGAACTTTTTGTGATACGATAATGAAAATGGCAAAATAGGGTCGTTTTACTTTCCGAAAGGACGTTTACCATGCAGTATATTTCCCACAGCGTGTCCGATACCGAGGCGTTTGGCCGCCAGCTGGCCCAGCAGCTGCATTCCAATACCGTGGTGGCCTGCCGCGGCGGTCTGGGAATGGGCAAAACCGCGCTGACCCGCGGCATTGCTCAGGGACTGGGCTACACGGGCCGCGTTACCTCCCCCACCTTTACCATCGTGAACGAATATCTGGGCGAAACGCCCCTGTTCCACTTCGACATGTACCGTCTGGACGACAGCGACGCGCTGTTTGACATTGGCTGGGAGGACTATCTGGAGCGGGGCGGTGTGTGCGTGGTGGAATGGAGCGAGAACGTGGCGGATGCGCTGCCGTCCGACGCCATCATCGTAAGCATCGCCCGCGGCGAAAAAGACAACGAACGGATCATCACTGTAGAGGGAGGCGGCATCGCATGAAAATACTGGCTTTGGAAACGTCGGCCAAGTCCGTGTCCGCCGCCGTGGTGGAAAACGGCGCGGTGCTGGCCAGCGCCTACCAGAATATCGGTCTGACCCACAGCGTCACCCTGATGCCGCTGATCGACAGCATGCTGAAAAACGCCGGGCTGACTGCCAGGGACATGGGATTGATCGCCGTGGCCGCCGGGCCCGGCAGCTTTACCGGGCTGCGCATCGGCGTGTCCGCCGCCAAGGGATTGGCCTGGGCGCTGGAGCTTCCCTGCTGCGGCGTGTCCACACTGGAGGCCATGGCGGAGAACGCCCGCAGCTTTGAGGGCACGGTCATCTGCGCCATGGATGCCCGCCGCCAGCAGATCTATAACGCGGTGTTTGACTGCCATGACGGCGCACTGACGCGGCAGTGCGAGGATCGCGCCGTGGCGCTGGAGATTCTGGCGGAGGAGCTGAAAAATTCCAATAACAGGAAAATAGTAGTTGGCGATGGCGCTAAGCTGTGCTATACTTATCTGTCGGAACAGGGGATCGCGTGCCGCATGGCGCCGCCTGACAGCCTGTATCAGAACGCCGTGGGCGTTGGTCTCGCGGCGGAGCGCATGGCGGCGGAGGGCCGCATGGCAACAGCGCAGGAGCTGCGCCCGGTCTATCTCCGTCTCAGTCAGGCGGAGCGGGAGCGGCTGGCAAAGGGGCTGCCCATTACTTTGGATCATCAATAATTTTATATACGGAGGATAAGATCATGAACGAAAAGTTCCCTACCCTGCACGTCGTAAACCACCCTCTGGTGCAGCACAAGCTGACGGTGATGCGCGACAAGAACACCAGCGTCAAGGACTTCCGCACGCTGGTGGGCGAGATCGCCATGCTGCTGACCTACGAGGCCACCCGCGACCTGCCCACCACCCTCAAGACCATCGAGACGCCTCTGTGCACCTGCGAAATGCCTGTGCTGGCCGGTAAAAAGATGGCCATCGTTCCTATCCTCCGTGCAGGTCTGGGCTTTGAGGACGGCATCCTCAATCTGATCCCCTCCGCCCGCGTGGCACATATCGGTATGTACCGCGACGAGGAAACGCTGGAGCCCCACTTCTACTTCCTGAAGTACCCCAAGGACATCGCCGAGCGCGACGTGCTGATCGTGGATCCTATGCTGGCTACCGGCGGCAGCGCCGACATGGCCATCACCAAGATGAAGGAGCTGGGCTGCAAAAACATCAAGCTGATGATCCTGGTGGCCGCTCCCGAGGGCGTGCAGTTCATCTACGACCGTCACCCCGACGTGGAGATCTACTGCGCCGCGCTGGACGACCATCTGAACGAAAACGGCTACATCGTGCCCGGTTTGGGCGACGCCGGCGACCGGATCTTCGGCACAAAGTAAAAATAGCTCTTTACAGTTTCGCCGATCCGTCGTATAATTGATATAGTAAACGCTGGATAGAAAGGCGGTGCCTCAATGGACGATTATACCAGAAAATTTAATGCCGCAGAGGATCGGGACGAGCAGGTGCACCATGTGCTGACCTCGGTGTATGAGGCACTGAAGGAAAAAGGCTACGATCCCGTGAACCAGATCGTGGGGTACATTCTGTCGGAGGATCCCACCTACATCACCAACCATAACGGCGCCCGTACCCTGATCTGTAAGATCGACCGGGACGAGCTGCTGCAAATACTGGTCAAACGGTATCTGGATATCTGACGTGAAAATCGCACAAAAGGGAAAGAAACCAGACGGTTTCTTTCCCTTTTTGTCGCTTTTCTCAACCTTCCTGCCAGCGATTTGACACAGGGCCTTTTTTGTGCTATACTGGTGAGCGTTGATTGACAAGGGCAAGCATGGTTTTGGCGGTCAGCACGCACCGGAAAGCTGTGCTGTCCGGCGTGTTTGCCCCTGTTAATCGATGGAAATTCTTAAACAGGAGGACACAAAACAATGGCAGATGTGAAAAAAGGCGAAGGCCTTGTTTATAAAAACCACCCCTTGCGGCGCATCGACAACCTGATCTACTATGGCTCCATGGCAGATAAGTATATCGTCATGTTCCAGATCCTGGAATCCAAAAAGGAGCAGGATATGGACGTCGCCACCCGCGTTTCCGTGCAGCTTCAGCTGACCGATCCCGACCTGAAATCCCGCGACCGCGTGGTGAAGAAGTCGGAAAAAAGCAGCCTGTACGCCGCCATGGACGTTGGCTCCATCTGGTTGGAGCGTGCGCTGGCCGGAAAGCTGTAAGGGGGGCGCCCAATGAGATCTCACTACAGTCGTATGCTTACCGCGGCAGCACTGTCTGCGGTAATGCTATGTAATACCGTCGTCTGCGCGTGGGCGACCACGACCGACGCAGCCACCGCGCAGGACGCCGCTGTCATCAAGACCGCGCTGGCATCCGGTCTGGAGGCCAACGGCCAGAAGCCGGAGCTTCCCCGCCTGCTGCCCAGCGAAACAAAGATCAAGTCCGTGGGCCGTGTGCTGGAAAAGGACATTCCCCTTTTCTTTGACCCCACCGAGGAGAGCAACGTCTACATCCTGCTTCCGCTGGACGCTATCATGTCCGTGATGGAGGATCTGGGCGATTGGTTCCGGGTCAGCTATAACGACTGCACCGGCTTTATTCCCCCGGAGTATATCGAGCTTCTGAAGTATGACGAAGCTTTTGAGACCTACGGCGTGGTTGACGCCGAGGAAATGTCTCTGCTGGAGGAGGCCGACGGGAGCAGCGAAGTGCTGGCTACCCTGAAGGACGGTGACCGCGTGGAGGTCACCGGTCTGGAGAATGGCTACTTCGCCGTCAAGAGCGGCGACAAGACCGGCTATGTCACCGGCGACGATCTGGATCTGACCATGGAGAAGGAAGCGCCCGCACCGAAGGTGACGGTCAAGGCCGCCAATAAGGCCACCACCGCCGCGAAGGACGCCACGACCGAGGACAGCGCCGGCGAAGGCAGCACTGACACCGTCGTCAGCAGCGGTTCCGGCAGTGATATCGTCTCCTTCGCCATGCAGTATCTGGGCACGCCCTACGCCTACGGCGGCACCGGCTCCGGCGGTTTTGACTGCTCCGGCTTCACCATGCACGTGTTTTCCAACTTCGGCGTCAGTCTGGCTCATGGTGCGACGCCCCAGCTGAATAACGGGTACGCCGTCTCCCAGAGTGAGTTGCAGCCCGGCGATCTGGTGTTCTTCTTCGGCACCTACAACACCAGCTCGGCGGCCAGCCACGTAGGCATTTACATCGGCGGTGGACAGTTCATCCACGCCTCCACCAGCCGCGGCGTTATCATCTCCAGCCTCAGCGAGAGCTATTATGCCAGCCGCTACCTGTCGGCACGCCGCGTTTTCTGACGCAGCACCACATAGCATGTATAAAAATTTCCCTGACCAGCGGTCGGGGAAATTTTTTATTTTCCTCTTGACAAACCATACCGCTGTGCATATACTGTCTATATCGAACATATACAGTTGTGACGGAGGTGTTCCTGTGGATCTTATCATCAGCAACGCCAGCGGAAAGCCCATCTACGAACAGATCTACACCCAGATCAAGAACTGCATCCTCTCCGGTGAGCTGTCACCGGGAGACGCGCTGCCCTCCATCCGGACGCTGGCAAAAGACCTGCGCATCAGCGTCATCACCACCACCCGCGCCTATGACGAGCTGGAGCGTGACGGCTTCATCGACCGGGTGCCCGGCAAAGGCTGCTATGTGGCGGAGCAGAATCTGGAGCTGGTGCGGGAAGCCCATTTGAAGCAGATCGAGGATCACATGGGCGAGATCGTCTCGTTGGCACAGGGTTGTTCGCTGACGGAGGAGGAAGCCGTGCGGATGCTGCGGCTCATGTGGGAAATGAAAGGAAGCGATGCGGAATGACAAATGCCATCGAATTACACGGTTTGACAAAGGAATATCCCGGCTTCCGGCTGGGCAGTCTTGACCTGACGCTGCCCTCCGGCAGCATTATGGGCTTGGTAGGCGAGAACGGCGCAGGCAAAAGCACCACCATCAAGCTGATTATGAACGCTGTCCACAGGGACAGCGGCGTCGTATCGGTGCTGGGGGTGGATAACCAGAGCGCCGCCTTTCATGCCATCAAGGAGGACATTGGCATCGTGCTGGACGAAGCCTATTTCCCTGAAGTGCTGAACGCCAACGACGTAGGTCGGATCATGGCAAACACGTATCGCCAGTGGGAGCAGGAGACCTACGAGGGCTATTTGCAGCGGTTCAGCCTGCCCCGGAACAAGGCCTTCAAGGATTTCTCCCGCGGCATGAAGATGAAGCTGGCCATCGCCGTGGCTCTGTCCCATCAGGCGAAGCTGCTGATTCTGGACGAAGCTACCAGCGGTCTTGACCCCATGGTACGGGACGAGATCCTGGACATCTTCAACGAGTACACCCGGCAGGAGGATCGTTCCATTCTGCTGTCCTCCCACATCGTCAGCGATCTGGAGAAGATCTGCGACTACATCGCCTTTCTGCATAAGGGGAAGCTGGTGCTGTGTGAGGAAAAGGACCGCCTGCTGGAGGAATATGCCCTGGCGCGGCTGTCCCATGAGCGTCTTGCCGATCTGCCGGAGGATAACGTGATCAGCGCGGAGAACGATCCCTACGGCGTTCGTGCGCTGGTGCTGCGGGATAAAGTCCCCCACGACCTGCCGCTGGAGCACACCAATCTGGAGGATATCATTCTGTTTCTGGCGAAGGGAGGTACACGGAGATGAAAGGGTTGCTGTTAAAGGATATTCTGACCCTATACAAGCAGACGAAGATCATTCTGCTGCTAATGGTGGTTTTCGCCTGTATCCCTGGCTTGCCCACTTCAGCGTTTGCTGTATTTTACGGCGCTATGATGCCTATTACCGCGCTGGCCTATGATGAGCGCAGCAAATGGGATGAGCTGGCGGCCATGATGCCCTACACGGCCAAGGCCATCGTAGGCAGCAAGTATGCGCTGGGCCTGCTGCTGATCGGAAGTATCTCGCTGCTGTCCGCCGCGTCACAAGTGGTAGTCAGCGTGGTGCAGCATGTCCCCCTTAACACTGAGACGCTGATCAGCATTCCGCTGGTGGCCTGCGGCGCTCTGCTGATGATGCTGATAGACCTGCCTCTGATGTTCCGTTTGGGCGTAGAAAAGGGCCGCATCATCTACATTTTGCTGACCTGCGGCTGCGTAACATATTTTGCTATGAACACAGATGACGTGATCGCATCCCTGGACACTGTCAGCGTCTATTCGGCACTGCTGATGGTGCTGGCAATCACCATCGTTGCTTTTGTCATCTCTTATACCATCTCCGTCCGGGTCTACCGGGTGCGGCGGGGATGACCGCTTTCATAAGAAAAAGGACGGCCACGCCGTCCTTTTTCTTATGATGCACATTTCTTACAGGGTGTCAGTCCCCGCCGCTCTACCTCGTCCCAGGTGATCTCCTGCCCGTTCTTACCGGGACATGCCGCGTCATAGTGATAGCGCTTTCCGCTGGGCGAGGCATACACATGCTCTGCCCGTTCCGGGGGTGTAGTTTCTTCCGGTTCTGTGACTTCGTCGTCCGGAAGCGCCGCTTCATCGGGCGGCGTTGTGACGCCCTTCTGCGGAACCGTCACCTCCGGCTCCGTCTGCGCGGTAGAATCCTGCTGACCATGCTCCTGCAAGTACACCTCAAAGGTATCCTGCCGGTATTGCTCCTTCTGCTCTAAGTGCAGTACGATATAGCCTGTCAGCATGCAGCACACCAGCATGCACAGGGCGATCTCCGGCAGGCAGCGGCCCAGCGGCACCGTCATCAGCTTTGCCAGCCACTCCTTCAGCGTAGGTCGGCGGCCATTACCGCCGGATGTTTTCTGTCGGCGTTCCATGCCTGTCCTCCCCTTTCGCCGCGCTTACGCTTTCTCGATCCGCGTCAGCATCCTGACCGCGTATTTCAGGAACATTTTCACCGCCGGAGACACATCGGCCTTAGAGTTCATGGCCACGCCCAGCGTGCAGTACGAGGGCGGATCCAAAGGCAGCATGGCGATATCACAGATGCGCTTCTCCGTAATAAGCTGGTTCATAATGCTCATGCCCAGCCCCTGCTCCACCATGGACATGACGGAGAAACTCTCCAGCGTGGTGAACTGCACATTGGGCTCAATACCGTTCTGGGTGAACAGCGCCTCTATGTCGTCGTCACAGCCCAGGGCCGGCATGATGAAGCGGTCATATTTACAGTTCTCCAGCGGATAGCATTCCGCGTTGGCCATGGGGTGATCCCGGGGCAGCACCGCCAGCATGGGATCCTCCGCCAGCGGGATAAATTCATAGGGCATGCCCTCCTGATAGCTAAAAAATCCAATGTCTGCGGCACGGTCGTCCAGCCATTTGGACACCTCCTGCCAAATGCCCTCCATCAGCTTGATGTGGATCTGGGGATAATCACGCTGGAACGCACTGATGACCGCAGGCAGCCAATGGGTGGCGATACTGGAATAGGAGGCGATGGTGACGCTGCCGATCAGCAGGCCGTTCATCTCGGCGGACAGCTCGAAAATGCGATCCTCCTGCCGCAGAAATTCCCGCACCGTGGGCAGCAGCAGCTCACCGTTTTCCGTCAGCGTCACGCCCTTTGTATTCCGCCGGAATACCGGAAAGCCCAGCTCCTTCTCCAGCGCCGTCACCAGCTGGTTCACGCCGGACGGCGTGTAGCTGAGGGCTTCCGCCGCTTTGGAAAAGCTTCCGGTCTCTGCCGCCGCCAAAAAGGCTCTGCATCGTGCTGTTTCCATGGTTCCGCCTCCTTTTACTGTCAGTAATCCTGATATCTGCTGTCATATTTTATCGTTTTACTTTTCTTGTTAAATATTCTACTATATAATTGTCTAAAGCACAAGCCTAAAATTCAAATTTTAAGGAGGAATCTGCCATGAAAAACATCCGTGCCTACCTGACAATCGCCGTGGTTTCCCTCATGCTGGTGGTGGTATCCGCCTTTTCCATGAGCACCATCGGCCATCAGGCCGCCGTCTGCGTGCCGCTGCTGTTCGGTCTCCTCTTTTGCTGGAGCGCCGTCAAAGCAATGCTGGCCCAGCTGGAAGAACCAGAGGTCGAAGCGGCTCCGATCCGTTTCACCGTTCTAACTCTCAAGGCCGCATGATCCCCGCTTTTTCAAAGCGCCCGCATACCACCGGTATGCGGGCGTTTTTTATCTTACGGTTCGCGGATCGTGCCACCGTTTATCGTGACTCTTCCCTTGTCCAAACACAGGGCATCCTCCCCGCCGGGTACGACAATCTCGCCGCCGGCAACGGTAACGTCGCCCTCGCCCAGCCACAGGCCGCTGTCAAGGATCAGTGTGCCGCCCTCCACAGTGACGCTGCCCTTCTCGATGCTGCAATCACCGGTCACATGCAGTGTGTCGCCTTTCACCACCAGCGCCGCGTTTTGCAGCCACAGGGCGGGACAGGTCAGCGTACCGTCCTCCAGCAGAAGCAGTCCCTCCTGCTCCGCGTTGCTGCCGATGGCCAACTCCTCACCGCCGGTAACGGTGATCTCCGCGCCATCCCGGACAGCCAGCACCGGACGGGTCACAGCGCCCCAGCCCCAGATGCTCAGCTTGCTCACCGACAGGCTTCCGTCCCCGGTAAACAGCAGACTTGTACCGCCCAGCTCTCCGGAAATCGCATTGCTTCCGGTCAGCTCAAGATGCAGGGCACCCCAAGGCAGCAGATCTTCAAGGGCCGCGCCGTTCAGCTTCATCGTACCGCCAAACCAGCACAGCGGCTCCACTTGCGCCGCGCAAAGACCGTCCCACATCACGCTCTCACCGTCCACCGGAGCCCACTCCTCGCTGAAGGCCGTTTGGTAGTACGCGCCGCCGTCCTGTTCATTATCCAGCAGCGTAGCATTATAGGAATTTGCGGTGACGGATGCCAAATTGGCGGCAGCCAGCGTCCCCGCTCCGCCCTCGATGGTCGATTCCTTGGGAAGCTCACCGTTGAAATACGCCTGTCCGCCGCTCATCACGATCGCCGCGGCACCGTCAACGTTGTATTCATCTATGAGCGCCACGCCGCCCCGGAAGGTGCAGGCTTTCGCTTCCAAAAGCTGGCGGGCTAACAGCAGGCCGTCCGCCACCAGCACCTCGCCATTCACCTGCATCCAGTCGGTATAAACTGTGCCGCCCAGCTGCGTATACGCGGGCGCGTTGCCATTGCTCAGCAGCTCCATGTCCGGGCAAACCACCGTCACGTCACCGGCCACCATCAGCGCAGGCAGGTCGAACCGGTCTCCTCCGCAGCGAATGCCCATGGTCGTAAAGGTCAGCGTACCGTCGCCGGTGATCAGCACACAGTCGAACCCGTTGAAGCAGGGCTCTCCGCCGCCGTCAATGGTGCAGTCGCCGGAAATGTCCAGCCGCAGCAAGCCGCCTGTGACCGGCATCAGGTTGGGGATCGCACAATCTCTGGCCGAAATGGTAAAAGCGTTGTACCGCTCACCATTCCAAGCCAGCCGCCCCGCGTTGGTCTCCACCTTCGCGCCGCCGTTGGAGAACTCAGCCACCGTCACACCCTCGGTTTGAAACTCCCGTAGGATCAAATCGGTATAGCTTCCATCCGGCATATGTACGCCGTAGATCTCGCTGGTGCAGTCGTGGCCCTTTTCCGCAAAGGGCAGCTGGCTGTCGGGCTCCGCCGTGCCGCTGCTGGCGGCAATGTCGAACCATCGGCGGCAGCTCTCCGGCAGTTCCTCCGCTGTCAGCTCCGATGGCTCTGCATTTGCGGCATCCTCTGTCCGCGTACCGCAGGCGTTCAGTACCAGCAGTAGGCATGCAAGCAGTAGAGCAAGCAGTCGTTTCATCCCTCGCTTCTCCTCCATTTTCCTTATTTGGCGTCCTGCGGCTTTTCAAATTCCTCCGCCACATCCATCAGCAGCTGTCGGATCGGCAAATGCTAGGGACAAGCATCTTCGTATCGGCCACACTTCACGCAATCTGAAGCCTTTCGTCCCGGCGCGGTATGCACCTGCGTATAGTAATAGTCCGCGTTCCAGTCGTGATGGAGCTGCTTAGCGTTCATCAGGGCAAACAGATCCGGAATGGCAATATGCGTGGGGCAGCCCGCTACGCAATACCGGCAGCCCGTGCACGGGATCAGATTCATTCCCCGGAAAATAGTTTTCACCTGTTCGATGGCCGCCAGCTCCGTCTCATTCAGCGGCGTAAAGCTCTGCATAAAGCTTGTGTTCTCCCGCATCTGCTGCATATCGCTCATGCCGGACAGCACCATGGCCACACCGGGAAAGCTTGACGCAAAACGAATGGCATAGCTGGCGGGGCTTTCGCCGTGCAGGTCGTCCAGCACTGCTTTGGCCGCCTCCGGCAGCTTCACCAGATTACCGCCCTTGACCGGTTCCATGATAAAGACCGGTTTGCCGTGCTTTTGGCACACCTCGTAGCACTTGCGGCTCTGCACCGTGGGCTCGTCATAATCCAAATAGTTGAATTGCAGCTGCACCACCTCGATCTGCGGATACTCCGTCAAAATCTGCTTCAGAAACTCCGCCGTGTCGTGGAAGGATATTCCCACATGGCGCACTTCGCCCTCCGTCTTCAACGCGAAGGCCGTTTCACAGGCATGGCATTCCTTAAAATGACGGAAAGTGTTCTTATTCTGGGCGTGCATCAGATAGAAGTCGAAAATTCCACTCCGCAAATCTCCAGCTGGCTCTCAAAGAAAGGACAGATCTCCGCCTCGCTTTTGAAATAAGCATCCGTCAGCTTATCCATCAACACGTATCTGTCACGGGGATAACGGCTGGTCAGGCAGGTTTTCAGCGCCCGCTCGCTCTTTCCGTCAAGATAGCCATGGGCTGTGTCGAAATAGTTGAACCCCTCATCCGCACCAACAACGTGATCGAGCGGCTGAACCGTGAGATCCGCCGCAGGACCCGCGTGGTGGGGACATTCCCTGACGGCAACTCCGCCCTGATGCTGGTCTGCGCCCGGCTCCGCCATGTGGCGGGCACCCAGTGAGGCTGCAAGAAATACATGAACATGAAGCACTTGGAGGCGGCTCTGGACAACGCCTCTATTGCCGGCTGACTTCAGGTCTGCCGGAGTCTGCAAACAATTTTGCGCATAAATCTTGACGGCACCTTTTCATATTCATTTTTTAGCGTGCCAAAATTGTCCTTTCCCGCTCGAAAGTCCGCTCATTCTTGACAAAAAGAACCGTCCACTTTATAATAAGCCTCACGTTGTTGAAGCCCAAACTACGAGTGTTAGGAGGCGGACATGGCAAAGATCGTAAAGGGAATCGCCGCTTTCTCTCTGGCGGCGACGGTCATTCTGGCCATTTCATATAAAGTGACATCCAGCGGAATATTACTTCCCCTTGCCATTACCAGCGGAACCATCGCCTACCATTTTGTTATGCGGCTGATGGTGGGACTGGCGTTTCACGCTACGATGCGGAACAAAGCGGATTACCGGAAACGATGGTATCAGGTAAGCAAGCGGGAAATGGCGGTATACGAAAAGCTGAAGGTGAAGCAATGGAAGCGCAGAATGCCCACCTACGATCCCGCGCTGTTCGATCCGCGGCTGCATACATGGGAGGAGATCGTACAGGCTATGTGTCAGGCGGAGCTTGTCCACGAGACGATCGCCGTGCTGAGCTTTCTGCCGATTTTGGCAGGTATCTGGTTCGGCGAGTATCCGGTGTTTATCGTGACGTCCGTTTTGTCCGCCGCGTGCGACATAGTTTTCGTCATCATGCAGCGCTATAACCGGCAGCGGGTCACGAAGCTGCTGAATCGGAAAAGTGTGAGATAATAAATGGCAAAAGGAGTGACACGTAATGTGTTGCTCCTTTCTATTATGTATCCCATGCCGCCGCAGACCTTTACCCGTCTCTCTCCTTTTGATAAAACCATAAAAATTTTGAAAATAATGTAATTTTCACGCAGAAAAAGGTAGTTATATAGACAAAGGAAGAAAGGAGGGCACGCCGCCATATGGATGACAAGCAAATTATCCGTCTGTTTTTTGAGCGCTCAGAGCAGGCCATCACCGAACTGTCCCAGAAATACGGAGCGCTATGTCTCCAGCTTGCCGACAACATTCTGAACGATCATCAGGACGCGGAGGAATGCGTGAATGACGCCTATCTCGGCGCATGGAACAGCATTCCTCCCCAAACCCCCGACCCGCTGAGAGCCTATATCTGCCGCATCGTTCGCAACCACTCTCTGAAGAAGCTCCGAGCCAACACCGCATTAAAGCGGGGCAGCCAATTTGAGGTGTCCCTATCCGAATTGGAGGACTGCATCTCCGGCAGTTCTTTGGATGAGCAGCTCGCCGTAAGCGAATTGACCGCGCAGATCAACGCATTTCTTTCCGCTTTGCCGAGGGACGACAGAGTCATGTTTGTAAAGCGCTACTGGTTCTCGGAATCGTTATCCGAGATCGCGGACACATTTGCCATCACCGAGAACAACGCATCTGTCCGGCTCAGCAGAATCCGGGGAAAACTACATCAACATCTGAAGGAGGCAGCGCTATGATGGATCACAAAATCGATAAGCTGATTTCCGCCATCGGAGACATGAATACGGCGTATCTGGAAGAAGCCATTGCCTTTGACGGCGCAAAAGTGGGCCAACAGAAAGCTGTACGCTCCAAAAAATTATCCGCCGCGCTGGTGGCAGCACTGGTCATACTGGGCCTGTCCGTGACAGCCTTTGCCATCAGCAGGATCCCACTGTCGTGGCGTGACATTTTCTCCACCAGCCAGACTGTCATCGGCGACGAGGACGAGGAACCGGTGGTCTCTCAGCAGGCCGCGGCTACAGAGGAGCTGCAAATCAAGCTGGAGAAAGTGATTTCCGACGAGCGAACCTTGTATATTCTCTACTCCGTGAAGGCCAATGATGGCGCGGTTCTTGATCCAAAGGGTCAATTTGCCGAGCTCGACCTGTATTTTCCCGGCCAGATGATGTCCGGCGCCTACGTGTCGTACTTTCTGGAGCGGAGGGACGGCGTGCCGGAGAACGAACTGGAGGGCGTCGTATTGGCTGACTGGCAGCCGAGCAACAGTGCCAACGGCCTTGTGATAGGCTTCTCTGACTGGCAGGAGAAGCCGCTTGATAGCGAGAGCTTTACCACCGTGCTGCCGGGACACTGGCAGGTCACGCTGGACGAAACCCCCATCACCATCGAGAGCGAGGTGCTGGCGGAGAATGTTCCCCTGGCCTACGGAGGTGAGACGCTTCAGGTAAAAAAGGTCGCGTGCTCCAAGCTGTCCATGGCAGTCTATTTTGACAGCTATGTGGATTCCACCGCCGATAACTGGACATTGGAAATATTTGACGCAAACGGCGATCTTATTCCCAGCTGGTGGGGCTTTATCGCAGCGCAGACCGATGACAGCTGCATGTTCTTGACACGGTTCGACGAGCCCATCGAGCCGGAGACCATCCGCAAGCTGACGTTCAATGGCGAGACCGTGTTCGAGAGATAGCACCGGAGCGACCACCGATAAAAAACCGTCTCAAGCGGTGCGCTTGAGACGGTTTTTTTGCAAAATAAGAAGCATTACGGCACTATGGCGCTTGCCAGAAGGCTGGGCAGAGAGTTTTTCAGAACGCGGGAGAGGTACTCCACCACCTGCTCGGGATCATGTGCCTCCTTGTTGGTAAATTCCCCGATCAGCAAACCGGCGATGGCTTCGGTATAAAAATGAGAGAGAAATTCCTTGAACTGCTCCTCTGCGTGGATCCCCATCTGCCGCTCGGTATCGCAGATGACGCTTTGGGTGATGCCGATGAAATCCGCGCAGAAAAAGCGCTTCATCTCCTCCCGGCCCATACTGTCGTAGGCGCAGCACAGCAGATGCTTGTTGGTCTGCACGTAGTTCAGCACGAACAGCACCGCCTCCCGGTAGTCCGCAAGAAGATCAAACTGCTTGACCACCTCGACGGCTTCCTCCTCCAGCATTCACTTCAGCAGCGCGTAGATATCCTCAAAATGGTAGTAAAAGGTCTTGCGGTTCACGCCGCAGTCGGCAATGATCTCGCTGACGGTGATCTTGGAAAGCGGCTTCTTCTCCATAAACCGCTTTAAGGACACCGCCAGCGTTTTTTTTCGTATTCAGAGTCGTAACTTCGTGTCGCATGGGTCACCTCGCTCCTTCTGCTTTATTATACAGCTGTCCATCAATTTATGCAAGCGGCGGCAAAAAATATTTGCCCCGGCAAGTCAGGATTTGCCCATCAAACCATGGCGCTTTGTCCGGATTTTACCTAAACAGCCCCGGTTTGACCGTTTTATCTCCCAAGGCTCTGCGCTATACTGACGCCCGAAGTCAAAGGAAGGATCAAGGATATGCGAACGAGAGGATACCGCGTCTGCCTGTCCGTGCCGCTTGGCCGAAGAAACGGCGCCATGGTGCTTCACGAAGCGGACGGCAAAGTCCACGGCTGGTGGGAAGTGATGGCGCCGCGGAACACGCTGTCCGGCACAGTGTCAGCCGACGGACGTCTCACGCTGTCCGGCGTACTGCGAACGCTGATCAGCACAGTGCCCTACACCGTAGAGGGCACCATCGACGGAAGCAAGCTGTTTCTGACCATGAAAACAGCGTCCGGCGCATATTATTCCGTCTCCGGAGAGGAGTTCATATTGATGACGAAGTTCTATAAACGCATTGTTGACCATCAAAATCTGATCATTGCCGTATTTCTGATTCTGTTCGCCGTGTGCGCGGCGTGCCAATCGCTTGTGGCGGTGAATTACGACATGAACGACTATCTGCCGCCCGAAAGCCCCTCCACAGTAGCTTTGGATCTGATGGACCAGGAGTATGACGGCGGCATCCCCAATGCCCGCGTGATGGTACAGGATGTGACGATCCCGCAGGCGCTGGCATATAAGGAGCAGCTGCTGGCCGTTGACGGCGTTACTGACGTGACGTGGCTGGACGATGTGGCCAGCGTGACCGTCCCGCTGGAGACGCTGGATACCGACACGTTGGAGAGCTACTACAAAAACGGAAACGCGCTGTTTTCCGTGACCATCGCCAAGGAAAAGCGCATCACCGCCGTGGATGCCATCCGCCAGATCATCGGAGACGACAACGCCATGACCGGCAGCGCCGTTTCCACAGCGGTGGCTACCACCAGCACGGTCAGTGAAATTTCCACCATCGCCATGATCGGCGTCGCGTTCGTCCTGTTCGTGCTACTGCTCACCACCCCCTCCTTCGCCGAGCCGTTTCTGGTGATGGCGGGGCTGGGCGTCGCAATAGTCATCAACGCCGGCAGTAACCTGATGTTCGGCGAAATTTCCTTTGTGACCAATGCGGCTGGCAACATTTTGCAGCTGGCGGTTTCGCTGGATTACTCCGTTTTCCTGCTGCATCGCTTTGCAGAGTGCCGCCAGACAACCACAGACCCCAAAGTGGCCATGGTGGAGGCGCTGACCATGTCCACCACCTCCATCCTGTCCAGCGGTCTGACCACAGTCATCGGTTTTCTGGCGCTGTGCCTGATGCAGTTCCTTATCGGCCCCGATCTGGGTCTGGCGCTTGCAAAGGGCGTGGCGCTCAGCCTGATTACCGTGTTCACCTTTATGCCCGCCCTGATCTTGAAAACCTACAAGTTCATCGACAAGACCCAGCACCGCTCCTTCATGCCGTCTTTCAAGGGCTTCGGCAGGTTTGTCAGCCGCGTGATGCTGCCGATGGCGCTGGTTTTCACCATTCTGATCGTCCCCAGCTATCTGGCCTCCAACGCCAACAGCTTCTACTACGGTGCGTCCCATATTTTCGGCAGCACCACCCAGCTGGGTGCGGACACCGAGAAGATTGAGGACGCCTTCGGCCAGCAGGACACCTACGTGCTGATGATCCCCAAGGACAGCACCGCCACGCAGACGGAGCTTTCGCAGGCGCTGCAGGATATCCCGCAGGTAAAGAGCATTCTGTCCTACGTGGACACAGTGGGCGCTACGATACCGGAGCAATATCTGGACAGCGGCACGCTGTCCAAGCTGAACAGCGACAGCTATACCCGCATGGTGCTGACGGTAGACACCGCGTATGAGGGCGACGACACCTTCTCTCTGGTGGAGTCCATCCGGAACACGGCGGAGGAATACTATCCCGGCACGTGGTATCTGGCCGGTGAAGGCGTGTCCACCTACGATTTGATGGACACCGTCACCGCCGACATGGTGAAGGTAAATCTGGTGGCCATCGGCGCGGTGTTTGTGGTGCTGCTGTTCACCATGAAATCGCTGATCGCGCCCATAATTCTGGTGCTGTCCATCGAAACAGCCATCTGGATCAACCTGTCCATCCCCTATTTCAGCGACCAGACGATCTTCTACATCGCCTATCTGATCATCAGCTCCATCCAACTTGGCGCGACGGTGGACTACGCCATTCTGTTCACCGACCGGTATAAGGAGATGCGCCAGACCTACGAAAAAAAGGAAGCCGTTGTGCATACCGTTTCCGCTGTGTCCGTCTCCGTGCTGACCTCGGCCAGCGTGATGGCGGTGGTGGGTTTCCTGATTGGCACGCTCTCCACCCACGGTCTGCTCTCGCAGCTAGGCTACTTTTTAAGGAGAGGAACGCTTTGTTCTCTGGCTATCGTGCTGTTCGTGCTGCCGGGGCTGCTGTATCTGTTTGACAGGTTTATCACCCGGAATAAATCATCCAAGGAGGTTCTTTCTCAATGAAGCATATGCAGAAATTCACCGCAGCGGCGATGGCCGTGCTGCTGCTGGGTTTCACAGTTGTACCGGCCTTTGCTGAGACCGCACCCTCCGCCAAGGAGGAGGTCATCTACGCCATGGCAGACGCCTCCGGCAAGGTGACGGACGCCGAGGCGGTCAACATCTTCGCCGGCGGCGATATCGTGGACTACGGCGATTACTCCGCCGTCAAACCCCTAAACACCAACGACACGATCACCCAGAATGGGGATCAGATCGCCTTTTCCTCCACTGCCGATAAGGTCTACTATCAGGGGACGATGAAGAACGCCGCGCTGCCGTGGAATATCTCCATCCGGTACTATCTGGACGGAAAGGAATACGCCCCGCAGGACGTGGCGGGAAAGAGCGGTGCGCTGGAGATCCGGTTCTCCGTTACGAAAAACGAGAGCTGCGGCGGCAGCTTCTATGACGACTACGCTCTGCAGGCCTCGTTCACGCTGGACACCGAGCGCTGCCAGAACATTGTCAGCAACGGCGCTACCGTTGCCAATGTGGGCAGCGACAAGCAGCTGACCTACACCATTCTGCCCGGTAAGGGGATCGACACAGTTATCACCGCCGATGTGACGGACTTCGAGATGGACGCGGCCGCCATCAACGGCGTGCGGCTGAATCTGGATGTCGACGTGGACGACACGGATCTGATGGACAAGGTAGACGAGCTGGTCTCCGCCATCGGTGATCTGGATGACGGCGCCTGGGAGCTGCATGACGGCACCGAGGAGCTGTACGACGCCACCAAGACCCTGAACAGCAAGGTGGGCGACCTGCATTCCGGCGTGGGCGATTTGACAGCGGGTGCCGGTGATCTGTACACCGGACTGACCGACATCACCGCCCAGAACCAGCAGGCCGACCAGCTGTATCTGGGCTATGTGAAATCTCAGGCCGACAGCATTTATCTGGCCTATGTCACCACGCAGGCCGACGCCCTCTATGCACAGGTGGCGGCACAGGCCGTCCGTGAGCAGCTGATCCAGAGCGGATACAGTGAAGCGCAGGCGGACGCTTATCTGCAAACCGCCGACGGGCAGACGCTTGTTGCGCAGACAGTTTCCAATATGACCGAGGAGCAAAAGGCACAGATCCTCAACGCCGCCGTGGCCAAACTGACGGATGAACAGAAGAAGCAAATTCTGCAAGGCGCGGTCGCCTCTCTGACCGAGGAGCAGAAAGCGGAAATTCGAGAGGCGTACATCCAGCAGATGATGGCGTCCGATGATGTGACCTCTCAGATCAACGCCGCCGTGGCCACGGTCAGCGCCGCCAAGCAGGTGTCCGAGCTGAAGGGACAGCTGGACAGCTACGGTGTGTTTTATCAGGGTCTGGTGGCGTACACCGACGCCGTCAGCAGTGCCGCAGCAGGTGCCAAATCCCTGAAGCTGAATATGGATACGCTTTACAGCAATACCGGCAAGCTGAAGCTCTCTGTTGGCGAGCTGAGCGACGTGGTGGGTGAGCTGTACGACGGTACAGGAGAGCTCACCGACGGCACGACCGAATTCGTGGATAAGACCTCCGACATGGACACGCAGATCAGCGACGAGATCGATTCCATGACCGCTTCCCTTTCCGGCGGCGACGGCGACGCAGAGTCCTTCGTCTCCGAGAAAAATACCAATGTGAACACCGTGCAGTTTGTGATCAAGACTGCGGCTATCGAGAAAGCCGAAACCACCACGGACAATACAGTCGAAAGCGCACCGCTCACCTTCTGGCAGAAGCTGCTGCGGCTGGTAGGGCTGTATGCATAATAGGCGCTGCACTCCAGCAGGAACCACGTGATACCGTAGTCATTCTTTTTCATATGATACCTCTTACAAAAAACGGCGGGCTGGAGCTGTGCGTGCTGTCGCTGCTGCGGAAGCAGGATCGGTACGGCTATGAGGTATCCGACTACCTGTCAAAGCACATCGATATCGCCGACGGCACGGTGTATCCCCTGCTGCGCAAGCTGAAGGCCGATGGCCTTGTGACCACCTATCTACAGGAGGAGAGCGGCGGCCCGCCCCGGAAATACTACAAGCTGACCCAGCTGGGCGAGGACGTATATAACATGGATCGGGCGGAGTATCTGCGGTTCGCCGAGACCGTCCGTGAGCTTTTGAAGGAGGATGACGACCATGAAGAAAACTGAGTTTCTGAACAAGCTCCGCGAGGAGCTGGAAAAGCGGAACGTCGCCGACGCGGCGGACATTCTGGAGGAATATGAACAGCACTTTGACCTGAAGCTGGCGGACGGCTTCTTTGAGGAGGAGATCGCCGCGCGGCTGGGCGACCCGGCCATACTGGCGGCACAGTTTGACGAGACGGAGTGCGCACCGCAAAAGGAAAGCGGCAGCAAGCCGCTGACCGTGATCGGCCTTGGGTTTGCCGATGTATTTGCAGGGCTGTTCTTCCTGCTGCTGGCGGGCTTCGGCATCGTGCTGGCCGCCGCGGCGCTGTCCTTCGGGGTGGCTGCGGTCTGCCTGCTGGGCGGGCTGAATATCCACGGACTGCTGCCCGCCATGCCCTACTGGTGCGGCGCGATTCTGGGGTTGAGTCTGCTGGCGCTTACGGCGCTGTTCGCAGTAGGCTACGTCTACTACGGTGCATTCCTGCGGCAGCTGATCCGCTCCTTCGGGCGCTTCCAGCACAACGCGATGGCCAACGCGTCCGGTTTGGCCGCGCTGCCGCCGCTGCCCATCAGCCCGCAGTTTTCCGCCAAAGCAAAGCGCCGCCTGCGCGTCGCTGATCTCACTGGCGCTGTTCGCCGCCTATTTCGTACTGTCCTATGTGGTGTGTGCCCTGTCCGCCGGAAGTCTCCAGTTCTGGCATGTATGGGGCTGGTTCGCGAATTGAGGTGACTTCCGTGCTTGGCATGAATGCTGTTGCGCTGGTGTTCTTCGGCTGCATCAATGTGGCGTCCGTGAAGCAGCTGCTCCCGCAAAGCGGGTGGACGATGGCGCTGCCGGTGTATTACATTGCCCTGACGACGTTCGTGCTGCTGAAGATTCGCGGCTTCTTTCGCAAAAATCAAAAACAGTACCGTAAATTCTCCACAAAAGCAACAAGAGGTATGGCCGAAGACCATACCTCTTGTTGTTTTCATTATTATTGTTCGGCGTAGCGGGCCAGGAAGTGGCGGGTACGCTCCTGCTTGGGATTGTCAATGACCTCCCGTGCAGGTCCCTGCTCCACGATGACGCCGCCATCCATGAAGATCACCTGATCGGCCACATCACGGGCAAAGGCCATCTCATGGGTCACGATGATCATGGTGGTATGCTGCTGGGCAAGGCCGCGAATGACCTTCAGCACCTCGCCGGTCAGCTCCGGGTCGAGTGCGGAGGTAGGCTCGTCAAAGCACAGGATATCCGGCTTCATGGCCAGCGCGCGGGCGATCGCCACGCGCTGCTGCTGTCCACCGGACAGCTGGTGGGGATAGTTCTCCATGCGGTCGGCAAGGCCCATCTTCTCCAGCAGCGCCCTGCCGTCAGCCAGAATGGCATCTTCGCTCTCGCCGGTCTTTTCCGTTTTCGCCATCAGCTTACGGGCCAGTGTCACGTTTTCCAGTGCCGTGTACTGAGGGAACAGGTTGAAGCTCTGGAACACCAGACCAAAATGCAGGCGTTTTTTACGAATGTCCGCCTCACGGCGGGTGTCAGGGTCGGCAGCGTCAAACAGCGTCTTGCCCCGAACGGAGATCACGCCCTGATCCGGCGTCTCCAGGAAATTCAGGCACCGCAGCAGCGTGGTTTTGCCGCTGCCGGATGAGCCGATGATGGAGAGGGCCTGTCCCTCCTCCAGCGAAAAACTGATATCCTTCAGCACAGAGGTGTCGCCAAAGTGCTTTTCAATGTGTTGTACGTCCAGAATCGCCATGGTGAAACCTCCTTATCTGAAGTAGCTGAGCTTGCGCTCGATGTAGTTGAACAGGAGCGTCAGAATGCCCACAAAGGCCAGATAGAACACCGCCGTATAGAACAGGGGCCAGATGATACCGGCGGACTTCATATAGGACTCGCCGGCCTTGATCAGCTCTGTCACCGCGATGATACGGGCAAGGGATGTATCCTTTACCAGCGTAATGATCTCGTTGGACATAGGGGGCACGATGCGCTTCACCATTTGCAGCAGCGTCACCTTGAAGAAGATCTGGCTCTTGGTCATGCCCAGCACCTGACCGGCCTCCTGCTGCCCCACGGGGACGCCCTCGATGCCGCCCTTGTAGATGACGGCGAAATAGCAGGCGTAGTTGATGACAAAAGCCACCACGCAGGCTGCCATACGGCCATCGGAGAAAAGGGCCCAGATGTTATTATCGAACCACTTGCCGGGGCCATAGAAAATGATGATCAATTGCAGCATCAGGGGCGTGCCGCGAATGATCCACACGATCACGTTGAACAGCCAGCTCACCGGCTTGCACCGGCTGCGCAGAGCAAAGGCGATCAGCAGTCCCAGCGGCAAGGAAAACAGCAGCGTCAGGAAAAACAGCTTCAAAAGCTGCCCCATACCGCTCAGCAGGGAGAGGGTGACGGTCCAGAACATGGTAAAACTCCTTTAATGTATAGTGGGGGTCTATCGTATCTATCGAAAAAGTAACAGGATCAGCCGTATCAAAAGCCGCCCAAAGGCAGAGGACGCGTCACGCCCTCTGCCATGGGAAACTGTATTATAGCACACTTTTTGCCGTCTGGCAACTCACTTGGTGATGACAACCTGCGCGTTCTCGCAGTAAGCGTTGGTGCACTCCATGGCGGCGGTCACACCCTCGGTCAAGGTCATGCCGTTCCACACCACGTCGATGTTCTTGCTGTCCAGCTCGTTGACCTTCATGTCCCAGTCGATGACCACAAACTCAACCTCAACACCCAGTTTCTCGGCTACCAGCTTGGCCATGTCGGCATCAAAGCCGATCCACTCGCCGTTGTCATCCTTGTAATCCATAGGTGCAAACTCGGTGATACCCACCACCAGCTTGCCCTTGCCCTGGATGTAGGCCACATCGCTGTCGGACTCGGAAGCAGTGAACTCAGCAGCGGGCTGCTCCAGCAGAGCCTCCTGTACGCCATAGGTCTTGGCCAGCTCCAGCATGCTGCCATCGGCATAAGCCGCGGACATCACGCTGTTGATGTAGGAGGCCAGATCGCTGCCCTTGCGGCAGCCGGCGCCGTACAGCTCAGAGGTCAGCTTTTTATCGGTGACCTTCAGGTCGGGATAGCTGGTGCCCTCGCCCACCATGGCGCCAGCCATCAGCAGGTCGATGATGGCGGCATCGGAGGTGCCGGAGGACACTTCCATCAGCGCGTCAGCCTGGGAGCCCACAGAGGTGATCTTCCAACCCATTTCGTTGGCCACTTCCTCACCGGCGGAGCCGGCTTCCACGGCGTAGGTCACTTCAGCCGGGGTATCGCTGTTGTCGTCGCTTGCATCATTGTTGTTCGCATCGGGGGGCGCCTGATTACCGCAGGCGGCCAGGCTCAGCACCATAACCAGTGCCAGCAGCATTGCCAAAAACTTTTTCATGTTACTTTTCTCCTTTTTCGTTGGCATCCTTTGGGACGCCGTGTGTTGTTTTTAGTATGGTAATACTCTACCACTTTATCGCGCTAATGTAAAGTGTCAGTGCTGACAAAAGTCGCCAAAATTTCAAGCCCCGATTGCACAAATTTGACAAAACCGGCGGACACAGACCGTCAATACGGCCCTGCCGCGCCCTCCGTCACGTGCAGCGCCTCGGAAAAAACCAGCAGCGTCTCTCCGTATTTTTACCTGCATCTCCCCTTTTCCCTGTTGCGAAAAGCGGCAAAACGCGGTATGATAGACGGGAACATTTCCCCCATCAGGAGGTTTTTATGAAGATCATGGCCATTGATTACGGCGATGCCCACACCGGCGTGGCCATTTCCGACGCCACCGGTACGCTGGCGGGGTTCTCCACCGTCATCGACAGCCGCAAGGCCGACGTGGTGACGGCGGAAATCTGCCGTCTGGTGCAGGAGCACGGCGTGACGGAGCTGGTGCTGGGCTATCCCAAGAACATGGACGGCACGCTGGGGCCCCGCGCCGAGAAATGCGCCGCCTACGCCGACACGCTGCGGGAATCCACGGGACTGAACGTCACGTTGTGGGACGAACGGCGCAGCACCGTGGAGGCCCACGCCATCCTGTTTCATAACGGCAAAAACGGCAAGCAGCGGAAGAAAACCGTGGACGCAGTAGCGGCTTCGCTGATGCTGGAGGGCTATCTGACCCGGAAACGACTGGAGAAGCAGACATGAGAGTACTGGTGATCGGCGGCGGAGCCGCCGGGATGATGGCGGCGCTGACGGCAGCGGAGAACGGCCACGCCGTGACGCTGCTGGAGCGGCAGGGGCGCGTAGGCCGCAAGCTGATGGCCACCGGAAACGGCCGGTGCAACCTGACCAACCACCACGTCTCCCCCGCCCACTATCACGGCGGCGAGGGGTTTTGCGACCATGCGCTGGCCGCCTTCGACGTGGGAAATACGCTACTGTACTTTGCCGGACTGGGGCTGCTCACCACGGCAGAGGACAGCGGACGGGTATATCCCTTCAGCAACATGGCCGGCAGCGTGCTGGACGTGCTACGGTTCGCGCTGGAAGACCACGGAATTGACCTGCATACCGCCTGTCCGGTAACGGGTATCCGCAAAAAAGGCAACATTTTTCTTGTTCGCACCGAATCCGGTGAAGAATTTACCGCCGACCGGGTGATCCTTGCGGCGGGCGGCGCGGCAGGCGGCAAGGTAGGCGGCGTTATGGACGGCTATCAGCTGGCAAAGGGGCTGGGGCATCACCGCACGGCGCTGTATCCCTCGCTGGTGCAGGTCAAGACCGATCCCACCTACCCCCGGGCCTTGAAGGGCGTGAAGGCCGAGACGGGCGTCACCATCCACCGAGGCGGCGAGGTGCTGGCACAGAACCGGGGTGAGGTGCTGTTCACCGAGTACGGCGTCAGCGGCCCGGCGATTTTTGATATCTCCCGTTCCGTCGCCACTGGCGGCGAGGGGCTGACGGTGACGCTGGATCTGCTGCCGGACTGGGAGCAGCAGGAGGTGCTGGACTGGCTGCGGCAGCGGCGCGACAATGCAGGAAGCCGTGAGGCGGGCACGCTGCTGACCGGAGCCCTCCACAGCCGTCTGGGCCAGATGATATGCAAAGCAGCCGGCTTTACCAACCAGAGCGCCGCCAATCTCAGCGACGGCGACCTGCGGCGGATTGCGGCACGGACAAAGGACTTTGCGCTGCCCATCACCGGCGTATGCGGCTTCGATCAGGCACAGGTGACGGCGGGCGGCCTGCGGTGCGACGAGTTTGATCCCCGCACCATGGAAAGCCGTCTCGTGCCGGGTTTTTACGCCTGCGGCGAGGTGCTGGATATTGACGGCGACTGCGGCGGGTATAATCTGCAATGGGCGTGGAGCAGCGGGAGAGCTGCCGGGCTGAGCATTTGATATCTTCCATTAGGAAAGCACAAAAACAGGAGATGCGATGCATCTCCTGTTTTTTATGTGCTTGTAAGAAACTTACTTCAGCTCGACCTTGCCGCCGACTTCCTCGACCTGCTTCTTCAGAGCCTCGGCGTCGTCCTTGGACAGACCTTCCTTCATGGTGGTGGGAGCGCCCTCGACAGCAGCCTTGGCCTCGGCCAGACCCAGACCCATGACCTCGCGGATGACCTTGATGACCTTGATCTTCTGAGCGGCGTCGAAACCGGTCAGAACCACATCGAACTCGGTCTTCTCCTCAGCAGCGGGAGCAGCAGCGCCAGCAGCGGGAGCGGCCATAGCGGCAGCGGAAACACCGAAAACTTCCTCCAGAGCGTGAACCAGCTCGCTGAGCTCCAGAACAGTCAGACCCTTGATCTCTTCGATCATAGCAGTAACTTTCTCAGACATTGTAATAGCCTCCTGTTGTTAGAATAATGTTTTTGTTAAGTGTAGGGGGATGCTTACTCGGCGGCAGCTTCTTCAGCGGCAGCCTCGGCGGGCGCGCCCTGCTTCTCGGCTATCTGCTTGATGACGCAGGCCAGAGCAGAGATGGGCGCCAGCATGGTGCCAAGCACCTGAGCCTGCAGGACAGGCAGCGCGGGGATGGAAGCCAGAGCATTGACGGTTTCCATGGAAACGACCTTGCCTTCCATGAAGCCGCCCTTGATCTCGAACTTGCCATTGAGCTTCTTTGCGAATTCAGCAATGACACGGGCGGGAGCCACGGGATCGCTGGCACAGATGGCCAGAGACGTGGTGCCGTTGAGCTGATCATCCAGCTCGTTCAGACCGCAGTTGTTGAATGCAAAGCGCAGCAGGGTGTTCTTGATGACGGTGTACTCGATGTCATTTTCACGGCACTTGGCACGCAGCGCGGTATCCTCTGCCACGGTGATGCCCTTGTAATCCACAAGGACGCCGGCAGCCGCGTTCTGCACCTTCTCGGTCAGAGCCGCCACGATCGCCTGCTTTTCAGACAGTACTTTTGCGTTGGGCATTCTTCTTGTTCACCTCCATGAGATTTTGCGGTACACCCATGTGTACCAAGGGGTCGAGGTGCGTTCTTAGAGAAAAAACCATCCCCATGCCGGAAAGACATGAGGATGGTGTCAGCAATCATAAACTATTGCCATCCTCGGCAGGATTTACGGCGCGAAGCCACCTGCTGTCTTTGGAACGCATCTTTAATTATACCCATTGCCTGACAGCTTGTCAAGCAAAAGATAACGGATTCTCCTAAAATGTTTTGGGGAGCAGCCTGGGGTCAAGGGATAGAACCTGACATGCAGGCCGGTGAGCAGATTTTTTGCCATGCAAGACAAAGGTTTGCAGGAATACTTTGTGTATTTCAAAAACCTTTAACGCCGCAGGGCGGAAAATATGCCAGCGGAGTGCGTGTCGGGGACTATGCCGCCGATCCCCACCAAATTACAGCTGCTTGGCGGCGTTCATCTTCACGCCGGGGCCCATGGTGGAAGCGGCCACGCAGGACTTGATATACTGGCCCTTGGCAGCGGCGGGCTTGGCCTTGATGATGGCGCCGATGAGAGCGGAATAGTTCTCATACAGCTTGTCCGCACCGAAAGAAACCTTGCCGATGGGGCAGTGAATGATGTTGGTCTTGTCCAGACGATACTCGACCTTACCGGCCTTGACTTCCTTGACGGCCTTGGCCACGTCGGGAGTCACAGTACCGGCCTTGGGGGAGGGCATCAGACCCTTGGGGCCCAGGATCTTACCGAGGCGGCCCACCACACCCATCATGTCGGGAGAAGCGACGACCACATCGAAATCGAACCAGTTTTCCTTCTGGATCTTCTCGACCATATCCATATCGCCAACGAAGTCGGCGCCAGCCTCGCGGGCAGCGTCAGCCTTGTCGCCCTTGGCGAACACCAGGACGCGGGCGGTCTTACCGGTGCCGTTGGGCAGCACGATGGCGCCGCGAACCTGCTGGTCAGCGTGACGGGAGTCAACACCCAGCTTCACGTGCAGCTCAACGGTCTCGTCGAACTTGGCGCTGGCGGTCTTGCAGATCAGCTCCAGACCCTCTTTGGGATCATACAGGGCGGCCTTATCGATCTGCTTGGCGATCTCTTTATATTTCTTACCTCTAAACATCGTTACACCCTCCTTACTCGCCGACGACAACGCCCATGGAACGGGCAGTACCGGCGATCATGCTCATAGCGGCTTCCAGAGAAGCAGCGTTCAGATCGCGCATCTTCAGCTCGGCGATCTTCTGGATGGAAGCCTTGGAGATGGTGGCGACCTTTTCCTTGTTGGGGACGCCGGAACCGGACTCGATGTTGCATTCCTTCTTGATCAGGACAGCAGCGGGGGGAGTCTTGGTGACGAAAGAGAAAGAACGGTCGGCATAGACGGTGATGACCACGGGGATGATCAGGCCCATGTCGTTCTTGGTGCGCTCGTTAAATTCCTTGGTAAAAGCGGCAATGTTGATGCCGTGCTGACCCAGAGCAGGGCCAACGGGGGGTGCGGGAGTTGCTTTGCCTGCAGGGATCTGCAGCTTCACATAACCAACGACTTTCTGTGCCATTTTAAGGCACCTCCTTTAATAAAATGTGGTAGCGGCTTACCCGGTGTAAGAACCGCTCTTGGCGAGACGCGTATGTCTTTGCGTCTCTCCCACTTGCGCGAGGACTGCCGCGCGTCAGGACAGGACTTCCACCTGGTCGAGCTCCAGCTCCACCGGCGTCTCTCTGCCAAACATGGAGACCACCACGCGAACCTTGTTCTTCTCGGGGTCGATCTCCTCCACGATACCGGTAAAGCTGGCCAGCGGGCCGTCCGTGATCTTCACGGTCTCGCCCACGTTGTACTTCACCACGATCTCGTGCTTCTCCAGCGACATCTGGCGTACTTCCTCGTCTGTCAGAGGAATGGCCTTGTTGGCCTCGCCCACAAAGCCGGTGACGCCGCGGATGTTGCGGATGATATGCCACGTTTCATCGGTCAGCACCATCTTGATAAGCACGTAACCGGGGAACACCTTGCGTTCCACTTCCTTCATGACGCCCGATTCGGTCACTTCCGTCACGGTCTCCATGGGAATCTCCATACGCAGAACCATGTCCTCGCAATGGCGGTTGGTCACGGACTTCTCGATAGCGGCCTTGACCGCGTTTTCGTAGCCGGAATAGGTATGGATCACATACCACTTCGCATTGTCAGCCATAGCCCGCTCCTTACGCGAACAAACCGATCAATGTGTTGACTGCCAGAACGGCAACCGCGTCGAAGATCCAGATGAACGCGCCGACGACCAGGGAGCACAGCAGCACCGTACCGGTGTTCTTCATCGTCTCCTTGCCGGAGGGCCACACGACCTTCTTCAGTTCGCTTTTCATTTCGCGGAACCAACGGCCGCGATCCTTGACTTTCTTTTCTTCAGCCATCGTAGTTTCTCCTTCCGATTACTTCGTCTCGGTGTGGACGGTGTGCTTTCTGCAGAAGGGGCAATACTTGTTCAGCTCAAGCTTGTCAGGGGTATTCTTCTTGTTCTTCATCGTGTTGTAGTTTCTCTGCTTGCACTCGTTGCATCTGAGAGTGATTTTCACGCGCATGTAACGGCACCTCCTTATTAGATTAGGTATTCCCCTGTGGGGACACCCGTTTGCCTCCCTGTTGTCGCGGCTGTTCTTTTGCCCGCCCAAAGCGAAAAAGCGTGCAAAAAGAAAGCACCCACTCACAGGTAATGTTCATAATAGCATACTTTTCCGGCGAGGTCAACCTCTTTTTGCGGGATTTTTGAAAGAATTTTCACGGCTTTTGCATGGTGGAATGCCGTTTGCCGCGTGCATCCGCGCTTCTCTTTTCAGGCAATGGAAAAGGCGGCGTGTTCCGCCGCCTTTTCCGTATCATGCGAGCCGATCTGTAAGCCGGGTTCTGTCTTGACAGTCATCTATCTAGGCGTACCGTTGCCGGCACACTCAAGCCACCCCGGGGACGGCCGGGCCAGCCAATGTCCCCATACCGGTGTTGCTCCGGATAGAGTTTACAGCGACGGACGCTTCCACGCCGTCGGGTGAGCTCTTACCTTCACCTTTCCACCCTTACCTCATACGAGGCGGTATATCTCTGTTGCACTTTTCCTGAAGTCGCCTTCGGCGGGCGTTACCCGTTATCCTTGCCCTGTGGAGCCCGGACTTTCCTCATCGACAGGCTTTCGCCTTGCCGCCGCGACTGTCCGATCCACTCGCAGTCTCCATTTTACCCAACCTTGCGGCAAAAGTCAACGAAAATTCCCTGCCGAGCCGACAAACAGCTTCCGCCGCCGCAGGTGTTGCCTTTCTCCCCTGCCCTATGCTATAATTGGAAAACAAATCCAGCTGTATCCGCCCCATTTTCGGGCAGTATACCAATAGAAAGGAATCCCTCTATGAAACGACATCCCAAATTTCCCCCGCAGCCCCGCGATCTGAAAGCGGCTGTCCGCCGCCAGCCCGCCGTGTTCACCGTGTATCTGGTTCTGCGGCTCATGGTGCTGGCCACACTGGTGTCCTCTGTCATCCGCAGTGAGTATGAGAGCGCCTTCATCTGCCTGCTGGTACTGGTGCTGTTCATGCTGCCCTTCTTCATCCAGCAGAATTTCGGCATCGAACTGCCCTCCACGTTGGAGATCATTATTCTGCTGTTCATCTTCGCCGCCGAGATACTGGGCGAGCTGGAGTGTTACTTCATCACGTTCCCCTACTGGGACTCCATGCTGCACACCACCACCGGCTTTCTCTGTGCCGCCACAGGCTTCGCGCTGATCGACATTCTCAACCGCAACAGCAGGATCAAGTTCGAGCTCTCCCCTATTTACGTGGCGCTGGCAGCTTTCTGCTTCTCCATGACGGTGGGCGTGCTGTGGGAGTTCTTTGAGTTCGGCATGGATCGTATCTTCCACATGGACATGCAGAAGGACACTGTGGTGAGCTCCATTACCTCCGTCATGCTGGATCCTACCAATAAAAATATTCCCGTCACCATCGACGGTATCACCTCCGTCACCGTCAACGGGCAGGAGCTGGGCTTCGGCGGCTATCTGGATATCGGACTGTACGATACCATGGAGGATCTGTTCGTCAACTTCATCGGCGCGGTGGTGTTCAGCACCATCGGCTACTTCTATATCAAGCACCGCGGCAAGGGAAAGCTGGCCAAGGCGTTTATCCCCACCATAACGGAGGAAAAGCCAGACACAGCAGCAGAGGATATGCCTGAATAAAAATATAGCAAGACCGCCCTTCATGATAACAAAGGGCGGTCTTGCTGTTTAGGAGAGGCGGAGTTACCGCAAAGATCAATGCTCCTCGGTCGGGTTATGGAAGGTATGGCCGGAACGGGAGCGGGAATGGGTAAACAAACCGGGCAGCGCGGCGATCAGGCCGAACGCGGCGGCGGGCAGGATCCAGGACAGGCCCAGATCGTACAGCGGCAGTGCTTCCACGAAGGACAGCGCCACGCCATGGGCATGCAGCGTGCACAGTACGCTGGACAGCAGCGCACCGGCAGCGGCGGCACGGCTTACGCGGTCGGGCACCTGCGGGATCACCAGCGCGATCAGGATCAGCACCAGCGTGGGAGGATACACCACATCCAGCACCGGCGCGGCGATAGCCACGATACGATCCAGACCAAGGTTGGACACCACAGCGCTGAACACGCAGATCACAACAACGAATACCTTATAGGACACCTTGCCGCGGCACAGCTCCGCAAAGTAAGCGGCGGCGGAGCTGGTCAGCGCTACGGCGGTGGTCACGCAGGCAAGGCCCACTACCACGCCGAACAGCACCATGCCCACCTTGCCCATCAGGCCTTCCACGATAGCCATGGTCAGCTGGGCACGGCCGATCTCCGCGCCGGTGTACTGGGTGGATACGGTAGCGCCCAGATAGGCCAGACCCATATACACCGCCAGCAGCAGAACGCCCGCCAGCAGAGCGGAGCCGCCCACGATGCGCAGCTTGGACTTGCTGCCGGAATAGCCCTTGCCGGCGGCGCTCTGCAGCACGATGATGCCGAAGGGCAGCGCAGCCAGCGCGTCCATGGTCTGATAGCCGGCCTTGATGCCGGTGACGGCTACGTTATTGATCTGGGGCAGTGCGGCGATATCGCCCAAAGGAGTGACGATACCCTTCACGATGATGACAAACAGGCCCACCAGCAGCAGCGGCGTCAGGATCTTGCCCACGATGTCCACCACGGCGGATTCCTTGATGCACAGCGCAAGGATCAGCGCAAAGAAAATAGCGGAGAACAGAATGGGAGACACGCCGGAAATGTTCGGCGCGATGGCCATCTCATAAGTGCTGGCGGAGGTACGGGGGATGGCTACCATGGGGCCGATGCACAGAATGATGGCGCACATCAAAATCTCGGCGGGAACGCGGCCCACACGGTTCAGGACAGCCTCGCTGCTGCCCACCCGCAGCAGGGCAAACAGGCCCACCAGCGCCAGGCCGATATCCGCGATGAAATAGGTGGTGAAGCCGGTCAGCCATTCCGGGCCGGCTTCCAGCCCCAAGTACGGCGGGAACACCACATTGCCCGCGCCGAAAAACATGGAGAACAGTGCGAAACCGATCACGATCACATCTCGTACTGTCGTTTTCTTCTTTTGCATAGTCATACCTTTCTCCTCAGTTACGCTTTCCTTCTTCTTGTGAAATCAACACAGTGCCATGTATTCCGCTCATATAGGGTAACATTTTTTTCATGACTTGAGAATTGAGCGTAATTCATCGGGGCATGAATAAAACTAATGGCACGCAAATGGCACGCAAAATATTGACAAGAAATATCCAAATATCGGCAGATAATTCACAGAAACGTCCTTGAAACCGGGGTCGCGTTGTGCTATATTTATAATTATGATAAAATAATTTTGTACAAATCGCAGAAAGCGAGGTTCCTATGGATGATAGCAAGCTGCGGGCTGTGCTGACCGCCGTGCAATGCGGCAGCTTCGGCAAGGCGGCCGCGCAGTTGGGATATACACAATCCGCCATGACCCATCTGGTCAACAAGCTGGAAGCGGAGCTGGGCTGCACGCTGCTGGTGCGCAGCAGCCACGGCGTCCGCCTGTCGGAAGAGGGCGAGCATCTGCTGCCCTATATCAATCAGGTCATCAGCGCCTGTGACGCCCTGCGCAGCGAGGCGGAGGTGCAGGGCGAGCTGTATGGTCGGGCGCTGACCATCGGCTGCTTTGCCAGCATCGCCCGTGCCCGTCTGCCCGACCTGCTGAGCAAATTCCGCAAGCTGCACCCGGAGATCAAGGTGGACGTGCTGGTGCAGGGAAACGAGCTGGCCGACGCTCTGGAGCAGGATAAAATCCAGCTGGCCATCGTGGACGAGGCCTGCGGTCACCGGTTCCACTGGACGCCGCTGACCGACGCGCCGCTGGTAGCGGTGGTGCCTCCGGATTTTCCATGGCAGGACGAGACCATCTCGCTGGAGCGGCTGCTGCAGGAGACCTTTCTCTCCAGCCCGGAGCAGTATATTGAGCCGCTGCTGCCGCCGGACACGCCCCGCCTGACGGTGACGGCATCGGACGACGGCGCGATTTTGTCCATGGTGGCAGGCGGCCTGGGCGTGTCGGTGCTGTCCGCCTTCTCGCTGGCGGGATACGAGGGCCGGGTGCGGGTCATCCCACTGGATAAACCTGTGTCCCGGCGGCTTGGCGTGGCAGTCAAGACCCTGCCCGCCGCCAATACCGCCGCCCGCGTGTTTCTCTCCTTCCTGAAGCGGCAGTATAACGGCGGCCTGCCGCAGAACGCATAATGTAGAACACCCCCGGCGCAGAGATGGAAAACCCCATCTCCGCGCCGGGGTTTGTGTGTAAAAATCTGTGTTTTGGCTTCAAAAGCAAAAAAGGGGGGGTGGATGGCCAGCCCATCGAGGTCTGGCCATCCACAGGGACGTGATTCTCGTTAACGCAGCAGTCCACCGGACTGCTGCTCCCAGCTTCGATGCCGCGAGGCATGCGAAGCTGGGACTCGTTTCAAGTCCCCTATATGGCAGCAAGCAAAAAGAATTCCCTCTCCCAAAGGAGAGGGAATTCTTCAGTCTGTCAAAAAACTACCCAAACGCCCCTGTTTCTGCTATAATAGAGGAAACGGGGGTGTTTACATGGAAGGTTGGAGGAAAGATGCACGGCATGAGCCAATCATCGTAGATTTGGAGGCGCTGGTGCCAAAGGAGCATCTGCTGCGGAAAATAGAAAAGGTCATGGATTATGAGTGGCTGTATGAACGGCTGGACCCGTACTACTGCCATGACAATGGCCGTCCCGGCACAGATCCGGTTGTGCTGGTCAAGATGG